>ERZ807291.2949-NODE-2949-length-24791-cov-5.919348_pt1 | contig 24791 bp, 23 predicted proteins | sample MGYA00521257_ERZ807291 | MGnify/ENA primary metagenome ERZ807291 (study PRJEB31413, sample SAMN03169783) | marine metagenome | biome: Marine; feature: Water; material: Subsurface seawater | place: North Sea | collected 2011-04-28 | depth 1 m m ... | reverse complement strand
TTTCTGTGAGGGGGTAAACGTGACAGAGGTTTTTGTCGCGAATGTTGACGAGATTGCCGACCGCGAACGACGTGTCGTCGCAGAAGGCAATCTGGAGATCGGTGTGTTTCGACTGGGTGATGAGTTTTTCGCCTGGGAAAGCAATTGCCCGCATATGGGCGGACCGGTTTGTCAGGGCAAGGTCATGAATCGGGTTAATGAAGTGCTCGATGATGACAAGAAAAGCCGCGGGTTCGAGTTCGTTGAAGCGGACGTCCATATCGTGTGTCCATGGCATGGGTATGAATTTAATCTTCGGACAGGAATGCACCCGGGAGAGCCGAGCACCCGATTGACCGGCTTTGAGACCGTGGTGCGCGACGGGGCTGTCTATGTCCGCGTCTGATCTGGCCGACAGCGCTGAAACGGCTCTGGCTGAGGCGCTACGCTGCTTGAACTCCGATGATACTGAAGCTGTATCTGATGAGACGGTTCAGGCCCTGTTGACGGCCGGTGCACGCCTTTATGCGCGCAAGGTTGATCAGGAGGGGCGGCGGTTTATACCGGTGCGTGACCCTGAAACGATGACGGCAACCGATGTCGCAGTCACTGTGACCGCTTTGCTCCAGGTGGCTGACCTCAACCTGTTCGACCTGGCGATGTGGACGAACCGGACATGAGCAAGACTAGAAGGAACTCTCGCGTATGAGTGATGATTTCAAGCGAACCTATTCGCAGATTGATGACTGGACCGACAGCCGGGAAATACTGGCCCGTGCCCGTCAGCAGGCCGATAAGCGAAATTTTGACGATGTGTTCATCGTCGATATCGATTCACATATCAGTGATGGTGCGGCGTGGCCCGAAATCCTGGATTTCGTGGAGGATCCGGTTATTCATGACGCGGCGTTTGCGTTTGGTGATGGCAGCCGAAAAGGCGCCTTCCTGAACGGCGCGAATGGTCTTCAGTGGCAGAATGTCTGGGGCCGGATTCCGCACGGGCAGGGGCTCAAGGAGCCGGTCGAGGATAATGGCGTGCCGCGCGATATCGTGTTGGCCCGTAAGTGTATTGATGAGATGGGGCTCGACTATCAGGTTGTCTTCCCCAATGCCTTGCTGTTTTTGGGCATGCATCCGGTCCCGGAGATGGAGGTTCACCTCTCAACGGCCTACAACCGCTGGCTGGTCGAGAAGATTTTGCCCGAAGATCCGCGGGTCAAGGCGATGCTTTATCTGCCGTTCAACAATCCAGAGGCTGCTGAAGCGACCGTCAAACGTTTCCTCGGAAAACCGGGTGTTGCCGGATTTATGGTGACATCGTCTCGTCACAAGCCGGTCCATGCCAACGAGTATATGCGCCTCTATGCGATGCTCGAGGAAGCCGATCAGGTGCTTGGATTCCATACCCATCTGAACTGGCAGGATGAGTACACGTCTCAGCTCAACCGATTCATTTCCATGCATGCGATTTCGTTCGTGCTCTGCAATCTGGTGCATCTCACCAATTGGGTGATCAACGGGCTGCCTGAACGGTTTCCAAAGCTCAAAGTGATGTGGATTGAAAGTGGCATTGCCTGGCTGTCTTTCGCCATGCAGCGGCTTGATCATGAATACATGATGCGGACCTCCGAAGCGCCGTTGCTCAAGAAGCTGCCGAGCGAGTATATGCGCGACATGTTCTATACGACCCAGCCTATGGAGCGGAGCAATGAGACGCTGCTTGGTGCGACGATGGAGGCGATCAGCGCGCGCTCGCAGATGCTTTATGCATCCGACTGGCCGCACTGGGACTTTGATCTGCCCTCGGTGATCTGGGATTTGCCATTCCTCGATGAGGGCGCAAAGCGCAATATCCTGGGCTACAACGCAGCGCGTATCTTCAATCTTGATGTTCCCGAGCGCTACAACGCGCTGGCAGCCGAGTAATTCCAACGGAGACCTCTATGTCTTATTCCATCGAGTGCGTTTTGATGTGCGACAACCATCTGGGCGAAAGCCCGATCTGGGATGTCGAGGAAGGGCGGCTTTACTGGGTTGATGGAACCGGGCAACGGGTCGGCAAACCGGCGTTGTGGCGGATGGACCCCAAGAGCGGGAAGGTCGAGAACTGGAACCTCTCCCATGATGTGGGTGCGATCGCACTGCGCAAGGATGGCGGCGCGGTTCTCGCAAATGATGACGGGTTCTATTTCTACGACTTTGAGAGTGAAGACCTCGAACTGATCACCCTGATCGACGAGGGCGAACCTCGCTCACGTCTCAATGATGGCAAGGTGGATCGTCGGGGGCGATTTTTTGCAGGCGGCATGGACGATCTGGAAGAAAAGGGGCTGTGCAGTCTCTATCGGCTCGATCCGGATCTGACCGTCACCAAGGTCGATGATGGAATTGTCTGCTCGAACGGGCCCTGCTGGAGCCCTGACGACAAGACCTTCTACTTTGCCGACACCTTCCAGGGAGAATTCTGGGCTTATGACTACGATATCGAGACGGGTGACGTCTCGAACAAGCGGGTCTTTGCCACGACCCATGATGATATCGGTGTCGCAGACGGCTCAACCGTCGATGCAGAAGGCTATATGTGGAACGCACAAGTCACGGGCGGGGAACTGGTGCGCTATGCGCCAGACGGTTCGGTCGAGCGGCGCATCGGAATGCCGGTGAAAAACATCACCAGCGTCATATTCGGCGGCGACAACATGGATGAAATCTATGTGACGTCCATGGCGCGTGTGGCGCATCCGGGCGCAGATGCGCATGGTCATTTCGCTGTCGAGAGCAAACCCCAGTTCGCAGCGGGTGGACTGTTCCGGATCACAGGGCTTGGTATTCAGGGTGTTCCCGAAACCCGGTTCGGCGGGTAACAAAAGTTTCAAGAACAGGCTGCTTTTTTCGCTTGCTGGCGACGCGGAATCCGATGCTAGGGTTTTGATGTTCTTCAACAATCGAAAGGAGGTGATCTGATGTCGAGTGAGATCCTAGGCAACGAGTTCAACCCTGTGTCTTGGGTGCGGACAGTGGAGCAACCTTCTCTGGCCAGCTAAAGACAACGGTCTATCAGACCAAGGGTTAGGCGAACTGCCTGCTCACGGGGCCGCTCTTCGGAGCGGCCCTTTCCTTTTGCGCTAGAGGCTTTCAGCGACACCTTGAAGTATCCCGGTGACCTCTTCGGCAGCAGTGATCATCGCGTCATGGCTGGTATCGAGTTCGATGCCTTGCCATTGGGGATGCGCCTGGAACTCCTTCACGGTTGCGTCGAATGTGCTGTTGCGATAACCCGTCGCACGAATGAAGGTCCGGTTGGTGATCTGGTCGATTCCGCCAGTGATGGTGGCGCGATCCGCCATCGTTTTGGCGGACTGAACGGTCATCTTGTCGGTGATCCAGGCTGCAACTTCAGGGTCTGTCACGCCGATCAGCTCTGGGGTCGGGGCCGGCATCCGCCAGGCGTCCGGGTCGCTTTTGAGTTCCTCTTCGATCATTTCACGCCGCCAGTCCGGCAGCAGATCATTTTGAGAGATCCCGTCGGTGGGAATAAAGGCATTGATGTAGACAAGCGCGGCAACGCGATCGGGCATCCGGTCGGCCACGCTGGTGGTCACCATGCCGGCATAGCTTTGAGCGACTAGAATGACATCGCTCAGATCTTCCCATTGCAGAACATTCATGATGTCCACGACATTGGTTTCCAAGCCGACATCTCTGGTCAGCAGGTGACTGCGTTCGCCAAAACCCGTCATCGTGGGTGTGTGAACATTGTGGCCGGCAGCGCGCAGGCGCGGAGTGATACGGGACCAGCACCAGCCGCCATGCCAGGCGCCGTGAACGAGTACAAAAGTTGCCATGTGATTTCTCTTTCGGTTGGGGCCAGCCGGTTATTCACTCGGCGGGGTTTTCATATCTGCAAAGTCAGTGGAATAGGGGTTTGCCGCAAGATTTTTCGCGGGTCCAGTACCGATGGGCGGAGTGGGTGTGTAATGGTCCGGGGCAGGGCCGCCGGCAGCCATACGCGCACGGGCTTCGTTTGGTGTTTCCAGCAAGGCTTTTGCAGCCATCGCGGCTTTGCGGTCGACCGGAACAGGTTCGGCTGTGTCGGGCGGCGGCATCATGCTCGCATGGTAGTACGCCAGACGTTGTTTGGCGGGATCCACCTTGCGAGACGGGTCTATCTCACGTTGGTTCACGCCTTTCGGAACGACAACGCGATCCCCCACGACCTCGTGATCAAACCACCATTTCTTGGCGGCATTCCGACGGCCGTTGCCCAGTGCGTCATCAGCCCATGTTGCGACAGGTACCATCAGCTTTTTCAGGAACATGGCGTTCACACCCAGCCAGCTGGCCGCGCGTGAGAGCAATGGGCCGTCGCTATCGACGACCTTGTTGATCGGGCATGTCTTCATGCATCGACCACAGGCAGAGCCGTGCGGGTTTGTCACCCGGTAGCGGGCACATCGTTCCGCGTCGGGTTTCCAGATTTCATAGCCATTGAACATGACCTTGTCGCCAAACGGGATGGCATCACACGGACATTCGCGGGCGCATTTCAGGCATCCCTGACAAAAGGTTTGGAGGCCAAAATCAATCGGTTTGTCGACGTCCAATGGGATGTCTGTTGTCAGCACCACCGACTTGAACCGTGGGCCGACAAAAGGATTGAGGACGAGTTCACCAATGCGGCTCAACTCCCCCAGTCCGGCGAGCAAGACCAGTGGAATTTGCAGGACATCACTATCGGCATTTGTCTGGGCGCGCGCCGAAAACCCAAGTTGTCCGAGATGATGAGACATTATTCCCGCGATTTCCGCGCCACGCTGATACCCGCGCATGGACTGGGACCCGGATATCCAGTCGTCACCACTGGCACCTTCCATGGTTTCAAAGCCCTGATCGATCAGCATAACGACCGCGTAGCGGTGATACATCTCAATCGGCGTGCCATCGTCCTTGTGGGAGTACCAGGCATAGCGCGGCACCTCACAGATACCTGTGAGGTCTGATCCAAGAAAGTAGGACAAAGCCTTGATGGCTTTGGCATTTGCAGCTGGATCGGAATACGCAGACGTATCCGCAGCCGGGTTCACCTCGTCATCAAGGATAAGCGTTGTCGGTCGGGCCACCCGTTTTACAGTTTCCATGGGGTATCGGCTGGCCCAGGACGCCCGCTTGGCGCGACGGTTTCGTTCGCGCCCTGATTGCGCATCATTGATGCCCCACCAATATCGGAAGCCCTTCGCATTGAGAGCCGCTGCGGCGAGGGGGGAATCGCAGATAAGATCGTAGTCCGTACTGATGACGATCAGTGAAAAGGCATCCACATATGGGTTGGCCAGGCTCTCGTCGTCACGCCGCACGGCAAGTCCTGCCAGAACGGCCAGCCGCTCTTCATCGAGGAAACGCTGACCGGGAACATCAGCGCGGGCATCAAAGCCCATCAGGCGGATATGACCTGCCAGATTTCCGGCGATTTCCGTAGCGCGCATTTCAGCAAGTTCCTGCACATTCCCCTCAGCCCATGACCGCGCACGCGGCTCATCATGGGGAACGCGCTGGTGTTCGAGAAGCAGGACAATGGCGTGAGTATGCGCGCGCGGCGTAGCCCCTGCGCGCCAGGCGTTCAAGGGAATGCGGCAGATGCCGATACCGATGACCGGGGACGACACTATTTCCGTGTTGTGGTGGAAACCGGTGACAGCACACTGGGCGATGATGGCAATTTGCCGATCATTCCCGGCATGATCGCCACGGTCGATATCCACACCGGTGAAAAGCGGGTGATCGACTACCTGATCCAACCTGTGCTGAAAATACGTTCGGAAGCCTTCCGCGAACGTTGATCAGCTCTGGGTGAACACCACCGTCCGTTCGCCATGGATCAGAACACGCTGTTCGATGTGAAACCGAACGGCGCGGGCCAAAACCACACTTTCGAGATCGCGGCCAATTCGTTCCAGATCGTCCGGCATATTGGCATGACTGACCCGGCTGGTTTCCTGCTCGATGATCGGGCCTTCATCTAGATTGGCGGTCACGTAGTGGGCCGTTGCCCCGATCAGCTTCACGCCCCGCGTATGGGCCTGATGATAGGGCTTGGCGCCCTTGAAGCCGGGCAGGAAGGAATGGTGGATGTTGATGCAGCGTCCTGCGAGGGCATCGCACATCTCTGACGTCAGTATTTGCATATACCGCGCGAGGACAATTAGCTCGGCGCCCGATTGTTCGACGACTTCAAGTATCTGTGCTTCCTGCTCACGCTTTGTATCGGGTGTGATCGGCAGGTGGTGAAAGGGCAGGTTGTAGAACTCTGCGAGGGGCTTCTGGTCTTCGTGGTTTGAGACGACACCGACAATTTCCATATCCAGAGCGCCCGTGCTGGTTCGATACAGAAGGTCGTTCAGACAATGGCCGGGTTTTGAGACCAGAATCAGAACTTTGGGTTTCTCTGCCTGATCGTGGATCGAGCATTCCATTCCGAAACGTTGCACGATGGGATCGAATGCGGCCGACAGGTTTTCCAGCTGCGGTGTTGTTTCGCCGGCGCCAAAGACCGTGCGCATGAAGAAGCGCCCAGTGCCTTCGTCATCGAACTGGGCTGACTCCAGAATATTGCAATCCTGCTGTGCCAGGAAACTGGCAACAGCTGCCACGATGCCCATCTGGTCGGGGCAGGAAAATTTCAGAACGTATCGCCGGTCGAATTGTTGCGACGTGGCGGACAGGGGCGATGAATCGCTCATTTCAGGTGCCAGACAGTGATCGTTAAAGAATTAGCGGGGTTTTGGCCCGCAGCACCGCAAAACGCAAGGCCTCGCGGTGCCCATTTCTGTCGTTAGCGACCCTGATCTGGCGCCAGATCGATTTCATCGATCCAGTACTGGCGAGAGAGCCAGTTGATCCCGGACGGACGTGCTCGAACCAGCTGAGTGGTCCGGCCTTCCGTTCCACGCTGGACGCCCACTTCGTTGTAGATATTGGAATGGAAGCGTTCGGGCCGAAACTTCGCCGTCACCAAAATGTTGATCGTTTTGGGGTTCTTATCGAGTTCAATGGCAAGGGAATCTGATATCCGCGTGGGTGCGGTGACATAGCCGTACCCCTCCCAGCCGATCCAGATGGCGGCCACGGTGAGGATGAATAGAATATCGCGGCGTTTGTACCAAGCCCTGCGTCGGCGGATCGGCCGGACTTCGTCGAGTTCCTGAGTTGTCATATCAAGTGGGCTTCCAGACCAGGCCCCACCGCTCGATCGTCCACTTTTCAATCGGGACAAGGAGCCAGCGGTCGGTTGCGAGGAAAATAAGGGAAATCAGGATCACGCCAAGGAAGACTTCCTCGGTTTTGAATTCCTGGGCGGAAACGAAGATCATGAAGCCAAGACCGCTGTCACCACCGATCATCTCGGCTGCAATCAGGGCGCGCCAGCCAAATCCCATGGACATGCGAAGGCCTGTGATGATCGAGGTCATCGACCCGGGCAGGTAGACCTGCATAATCGTATCGAGCCGAGAGCCCCCAAGTGTCTGCACGCCTTGTACAAGCACTTTCGGAACGGCGCGCACACCCATCATCGTGTTGAAGAACAACAGCCAGAAAATGGTGTTGAGCATGATGAACAGGGTGGTTTCCCAGCCAACGCCAAACCAGACAATGGCAAGGGGGATCCAGGCGATACCCGACACCGAGTTCATGAACACGCCAATTGGCTCCAGATAGGCGGAGACCACACGGTTCATGCCGGCAAGGATGCCGAACCCGATACCCAGTGGGACGCCAACAATCATGGCCAAAATGACCCGCCCAATGGAGGACGAGATATTGTTGGTCAGCTGGCAGCCGTTATGGCCTTCAACAGCGGCTATGAACCCCGGACAGTCACTCTGGAGCCAGAAGATGGCACCCCAGACATCAGCAATTGGCGGAATTTCGACCGGATCGAACCAGACAAAAACCGAATTCATGTGCCAGACCGCAATCAGCAGAGCAAACGGGATTGATCCGAGGATCAGCTTGCGTAACTTCTGACGTCCGAAACGGCGCTGAACCGCTATGGAAAATTCGTTGATCGCGGTCATTTCTGTACGAGCCCCCAGCGTTCGATCGTGTCGGTCTCCAGTGGTCGCAACAGATAATGATCCAGCATGATCCAGGTCAGACCGATGAGCATCATCCCGAGCAGGATTTGCGCGGTGTTGTCGAGTTCCTGTCCCGCAAAGATCATGTTGCCCAGACCGGCCTGTCCGGCGAGCATCTCGCCGGCGATGACGGCGCGCCATGCAAAGCCGATAGACAGACGTGAACCAATAGCCACAGACGGCATCGCGCCGGGCAGAAGCACATCCTTGATGATCTGGAAGCGAGACGCACCCAGGGTACGTGCGGCGCTGATATAGCGCATGGGCACGGATCGCACGCCGGAAAGAACGTTGAACGCGATGGGGAAGAAACTCGTATAGAGAATCACGATCATCACGGTGGTGTTGCTGTTGCCGAACCAAATCACGATCACCGGGAAAATTGCGATGCCCGAGACCGACTGAAAGAAATTCATGAGCGGATAGAACATGTCCGCGATATTGCGGTTCAGACCCAGCAGCAAACCAAAGGGAATACCCAGCGCAATCCCGACCGCACTGCCGATCACCAGCCGGCTGAGGGTGTCGGTGTAGAAACTGATCAGGACGCCCTTCTCAAGCAAATCAACCGACGACAGCAGAGTTGTCAGCGGCGAGGGCAGATACCGGTCCGGGCGATCAATGACAGATGAAATGAGCGTCCAGAGGATGAGGACACCGATCAGCAGGATGACAAGCTGAATGGCCCGGCTGTCCGTGATGGTTTTCTTGAGCGATTTGCGCCGGTGCGGCGCGACATCAACCGTCGTCATCGTTTGTGACCTCCGAACGGACGAGGCTGAGGATTTCATCCCGGGCCTCGGTGAATTTCGGATTGTTGACCATATCCTTCCACAGACGTTCTTCGCGCGGAATGTCGATCTTGATCTCGGTCTTGATCTGGCCGGGTCGGCGCGAAAACACAATGCAGCGATCGCCGAGGAAGGCGGCTTCCTCGACCGAATGGGTGATGAACAGAATTGTGCGGCGGGTTGCCATCACGACGCGGTTCAGTTCGTCCTGCAGCGTGATGCGGGTCTGTGCATCAACAGCGGCAAAGGGTTCATCCATCAACATGATGACGGGGTCGGCGCAAAGCGTTCGGGCGACGGCCACACGCTGTTTCATGCCGCCGGAAAGTTCATGGGGGTAGCGCTCTTCAAAGCCGCTCAGCCCGACAAGGTCGATATATTCCTGAACACGCTTCTCACGCTCGGCTTTCGGCACCTTGCGGATCTCTAGGCCGTGCCCGATATTTCGGTTCACCGTCCGCCAGGGCAGGATCGCGTGTTCCTGAAACACCACACCACGATCAGGGCCGGGGCCCTTGATCTCGACACCATCTACCATGGCGCGACCTTCGCGGTAGGGCAGCAGGCCAGCAATGATATTCAGGAAAGTTGTTTTGCCGCAGCCACTGGGTCCGACAATTGTCACGAATTCATTGTCATGAATCTGGAGGTTGATGTCCTGCAGCGCATGAACAGATTCGCCCGTGTATTCATCAGGGTAGTGATGTGAGAGTCCCTGAACGATGAGTTTTGCGTCACCCGTCATAGCGTGTCCGGCCTGTCTATTTTTGAATGATTTGTGAGTGGGCGCGGGATCTGATCCCGCGCCCGCCACGAAACGAAGCGTGTGGTGTGAGCCGCTCAGCTTCCACCAGGAAGATCTGCGAACCATTCCGGATGCCGCTTCACTGTCGAATCAATGAACTTGGAATCCAGATAGTCAGAAGCTGCGAACGGCTTCTTCATCTTCTTCTGGGAAATCAGACGCTTGACAGAGCCCTCGAAGGCCTTGGCGGTGTTCTCACCGATCCGCGGATCGTACTGCCAGAAGCTGAGCCCTGCGCGGATCTCATCTTTCGAGTTGTTGACGAAACGTGAGGCGATCTCGACCACTTCGTCACTGTTGGCGGGGTCGCGTACATAGGCGGCCGCCTGTGCGATGGCATCCACAAAGCCCTGGGTCGCTTCTTCGTCCTTGTAGACCCGCTCGGGATTGCCGTGCAGATAAGCACAGAAGCAAACAAGATCACCGCCGCGCTTCACGAGTTTTGCGCCGTCAACCTTGTTCAGGGTCTGGGTCACAAAGGGTTCCCATGCTGCGACCGCATCCACGCCACCGGTGTCAAGAACCGAGACAAGCCCGGGGGGACGGGTGTTGATGCGATCAATGTCGTTGACGCTCAGGCCCGCTTCCTTGAGGGCCTCAAGCAGCCAGAGGTCACCGGTCGAACCGAAGGTGACACCAACTTTTTTGCCTTTGAGATCTGCCACCGAATTGATGCCTGACGAACCGGACGCCACCAGGGCAACAACTTCATCAGCTGTGGGCTTTGCGTAAGCTGCGCCGACATAGCCGACGATACCGCGCACATCGAGACCGCGCTCGAGGGCGGCGGGCAGGTTGGTAAACGCGGCCGGGGCGAAGTCGAATTCACCTGCGCGAAGACCCTTGGAAAGCTCTGAGCCGGTGTTCCGGATTTCGACTTTCACATCGACGCCGTTTGCAGCGAAGAAACCTTTTTCCTGGGCTACAAAAACGGCGAGACCGCCGGGGTTGCCGGCTGCACCAACAACAAGTTCCTGCGCGCTGGCAACATTGCTGAACGCGACAAATGGCAAAGCGGCAGCCGCCATTGCCAGATATTTCAATGTCTTCATTTTTGATGTCCTCCCATTGGACTAGGTCTTGTTCAAGACTCTGTTTGTCTTTGAACTATCGGGAGATAACCGGGCAATAGCAAGGTGTTCAAAATTCACAAACCGAAAATCACGGGGAATTGAGGCCTAATAATATTGCAGTATTTCTGTAAGAATTATTTGTGCGACGCACCATACATATTTCAGGGGGGATTGAATTAAAACGCAAAAATGTCACCGTGCAGTGCAGCAATTTGAGGAATTGCAGGCATCATGCGTCTACCACAATCCGCGCCGTGGACTTTGGGCACGAGATTTGTGTGCCCTGCGCAACAATTCAGATCGAACCCGGGACGTCTAAGCAGCGTCGTTGATCGCGTTCCAGACTCGCATGGGTGTGACCGGTGTATCTATCTGTTGCACGCCAAGTGGGGCGAGAGCATCGAGAATTGCGTTCACAATGGTCGGGGTGCCGGCCACGGTCCCACCTTCGCCAACGCCCTTGGCACCGAGTGGGTTGGACTTACTGCGCACCGGGCTGAAGTCGACCTTGATCTCCGGCATGATGTCCGCCCGGGGCATCCCGTAATCCATGAAGGAGCCGGCCAACAACTGGCCGCTTTCACGGTCGTAGGTGACGTCTTCAAGCAGAGCCTGTCCCACACCCTGGACAACACCGCCATGAATTTGGGCCTGCGCAAGAAGCGGATTGATAACCGTGCCGATATCATCGACCACATTGTATCGGTCGATCCGGACTTCACCGGTGTCGGCGTCAATCTCGACTTCGGCGATATGGCATCCGTTCGGGAAGCTCGGGACTTCGGCGGCAAACGCGCCTACCCCCTGCAGACCAACTCCCAGATCTTCACTGGGAAGATGCACGGGCATGAACGACATTTGTGCCACCTGAGTCAGAGGCATTTCCTTGTCCGTTCCGGCCACCACAAACTTGCCTTCCGCAAATTCGATATCAGCGGCATCTGCCTCCATGAAGTGTGCCGCGAACTTCTTGCCCTTTTCGATCACGTCATTCGCTGCGGCCTGCAACGCGCTGCCGCCAACCATCATCGAGCGTGAAGCATAGGTGCCGCGACCGATCGCAACTTCATCGGTGTCTGCCTGTGAAAGGCGAATGTTTTCGAAAGGAACGCCCAGCCAGTCCGAGACCATCTGGGAGAAGCTTGTTTCATGGCCCTGACCATGTGACAGCACGCCGGAGATCACGGTCACGGTCCCGCTCGGGTCAAAACGGATCTCCATGCGCTCGTTGAAGATGCCGGTGTTGTCGACATAGTAGACGATGCCGCGTCCGCGTATGAGTCCGCGCGCTTCTGTCTCGGCCTTGCGCGCATTGTAGCCATCCCAGTCGGACATGGCCTGACACTTCTCGAGCGCGGAGGCGTAGTCACCCGTGTCGTAGACCCAGCCGGTGTGGTTGGTGTAGGGCATTTCTTCGGGTTTGACGAAATTGATCTTACGAAGCTCAGCCTTGTCGATCCCCATCTCTTGTGCCGCGAGATCAACCAGCCGTTCCATGATGTAGACAGCCTCAGGTCGTCCCGCACCCCGATAGGGTACAGTGGGCGAGGTGTTCGTGAAGACGGCTTTGTTGATCACATCGACGGCCGGGATGTTGTAGACGGTCGATCCCAGTTTCACCGCAAACAGCACGGGAATCGCACCCGCGCCTTCGATATAGGCGCCGACATTGTGCAGGCCATGCCAGCGCAGTCCAAGGAACTTTCCGTTTTCGTCGAGCGCGAGTTCGGCATCGACGGTCTGGTCGCGACCGTGATCATCTCCCATCAGGGATTCGCTTCGCGTTGCGATCCATTTGACCGGGCGTTCGATCCGCTTGCAGGCCCAGGCCACAATGGCTTCTTCGGGATAAACATGACCCTTCATGCCGAAACCGCCACCAACATCCTTGGCGACGACCCGAATCATGCTCTCGGGAACTTTCAGGTTCTGGGCTGCGAGACCCTGGCGGATTCCATGGACGTTCTGGGTGCTGGTGTAGAAGGTGAGCCGTCCGTTGCTGGTGTCGAAATCACCCAGACAACCGCGCGGCTCCATCGTCACAGCATCCAGCCGATTGTTGTGGAGATGCAGTTTGGTGACGTGGTGGGCGCGGGAGAAGGCGGCTTCGACTTCATCACCATTGCCGAGACGCAATGTGAAACTCGTGTTGTTGGCCGCTTCGGCATAGACGAGTGGGGCCCCGTCTTTGACGGCATCTTCAGCCATAACGACGGCGGGAAGGTCCGCATAATCAATATCGATGAGGTCGGCGGCATCACGCGCCTGTGCTTCACTCTCGGCAATCACAACGGCGACGCGTTCGCCGACGAAACGCACACGATCGACCGCCAGAGGCATGTGGAATGTGCGATGTCCGGGAGGGCCTCCCATATCTTCGGGCATCACGCCGCCGGTCGGTCCCATGTCATCTGCGACATAGTCGGCTCCGGTCAGGACGGCGACGACACCTGGTGCTTGGGCTGCTTGCGAGGTGTCGATCGATTTTATGTCGGCATGCGCGGTGTTTGAATAGACAAAGACGGCGTAGGTCTGCCGCATCAACACAAGATCAGAGACATAGCGCCCCCGTCCGGTCAGAAACTTGGGGTCTTCTTTTCGCTTTACTGATTGTCCGATACCGAACTGCATGGTCCTGCTCCTCCCAAAATACTGTTGTCCCTAGACTATCGTCCCAATGTCAGTTGGGCGAGTCTGCTCCGTCGAGCCAGGCTTTGCCCCGTGCGTAGAGCGCTTCAACCTCTGGACCCTTAAGGCCCGGCATGTCGCGTTTAACGTCGTAACCGACGGCCGTCTGCAGATAAGCCAGATGACGATAACCCTCGGGGAACTGGGTCAGAATGCTCGTATCCAGTTCAAGCGTGGCTGCCGGATCGACCGGGTCCATCCGATCCTTCTCGTAAATCGGCTGGCGCAACACCAGACCCCACCGCCCCTCGCGACGTTCGAAGAAGTCATAGAACCGACCCGTGCACACGACGTCGACCTCCACATCGTGACAGTTTGCCCGTTGAGCAATCTGCATCTTTGTCTGGGAAATGGCGCGGTCTCCGGCAAGATCTATTGAGTTGCCGCCCAGAAAATGGACGACCTTGAGGCCGTTCTCCCAGCCCTTTTTGCTGATTGTGATGAATTCGTCAGCAGTGCCCTGGGTCCAGGTTGCCTGCATAACACCATCGTCGTGCCATACGGTCCGGAAGCGCGCCCAGTCACCGGAATCGCGCCACACGACCCAGTTCTCAACCAGATCACGGATCGTCAGTTTGTCTTCGCGTTCGGAATTCATGGATTACTCCCTAGGGTCGCTGTCCTGCTGTCAGGGACGCGCACCACTGTTTCGCAGTATTTCAGCAATATCATCATAGCCGCGCTGGAGTGCGAGCCGTAGTGGGCGTATTCCGTTACCGTCGGGAAGATTGACGTTTGCACCCGCGCTGACCAGAGCCCGCACGGTTTCGGTGTGTCTTTGGCCGCCGTCACCAAGCACGATAGCCTCTATCAGTGCGGTCCAGTCCAGATTGTTGACATGGTCGAGCGGCGCACCGCTTTCGATAAGCGTTTTGACGACTTTGTCGTGGCCCAGATGCGCGGCCGCGATCAGAGCAGTTCCATCATACCGGCTTGTGATGAGGGTTGGGTCGCCACCGCCCGCCACAGCAATGCTGATCATTTCGGGGTCGTCGGCGACGGCTGCGATGGTGATAACGTCATAGCGGTCTTTGTCGAGTGCGTTGATATCGGCGCCAGCTTCGATCAGGGCACGGACGGCGTCGTGGTGCTGCAAATGGGCGGCAACCATAAGCGGTGTGCGTCCGCGTGGGTCGCGGGCGTTGAGGTTTGCCCCATTTGAAGCCAATGACCGGATGGCAGGGATGTCGCCCTGTGCTGCAGCCTTGAGAAGCCCGTCATAGGTTTCGATCATGACGTAGCTTGGCGGCACCTGCGCGGTGCTTTTGCCATGGCCTCCAAAACTGATCAGCACGCAGGCGGCCACGGCGAGATAGAGGCGTTGTTGTTTCATGATCAGGTGTGCTTTCGAGTCAGGAACATCGGTACATTGTACACAAGGAAACCACTCAGGCCTGCGGCACCGATCAAAAGCGCGACGGGCAAGGGACTGTCATGGGGCAACATGCCGGCAAGCTGCCCAAATCCGGCGCCGATGCTCATTTGCAGAAACATCATCAAACCCGACGCAGACCCGGCCAGTTGCGGGTTCACGCTGACGCCGCCGGCCTGCGCGTTTGGCATTGCAAGACCGTGTGAAAACCCCATTAGGATCCCCGGTGCAAAGATGGCCCAGGGTGAGTTCACACCGGAAAGAAAGAGGATGGGGATTGTCAGCGCTGAAATGGCCGCGCCGGTGCTGCCAATCCGCACCATACGATCCAGCCCAAGCCGTTCCGTGCTCCGTGATGAAATGAATGTGCCAATCAGAAAACTTGCGGTCAGGCACATGAAAAACAGACCAAATGCGGAAGGCGATCGGTCAAACACTTCGACCATCAGGAACGGCACACCACCGGCAACCACCATGAATATGCCCATGCCGCAACCGGCATAACCCGCATAGGCGATAAAAGCCGGGGTGCGAAGCAGGCTTGGGTAGGCCCGCAGCATCTGCGTGAACAGGTTTGTTTCGACACTGGGCGTGTGGGTTTCTCGAAGAGCGGGCAGGGCCACCAAAAGCGCCAGAACCCCCATGCCTCCGGCAAGGATGAAGACATAGCGCCAACCGGCAAATTCAACGATGAAACCGCCAATCACGGGCGCCAGAACAGGGGCCAGAACAACGATCGACATAACCTGTCCAAGCACGCGTGCGGTTTCTTCGCGGCTGAACATGTCCCGGATGATGGCGCGGCTGACGACGATGCCAGCAGCGCCCCCGACCGCCTGGATAATTCGTCCGGCGATCAGCACTTCGATATTGGGTGACCAGACACAAATTCCGCTGCCCAGAATGAACAGTATGAGGCCGAAAAAGGCGACGGGCTTTCGGCCATACCGATCGGCCGCAGGACCGAACCCGATTGTTGCCAACGCCATGGTGACGACGCCAAGTGTAAGCGTGAACTGGGTGACGGTGTTCGATGCGGCAAAGGCCGTTTTGATTGACGGCAATATTGGAACGACAACATGAATCGAAATCGGCCCCAACCCTGAAATCAGCGCGAGAACGATAACAAGTTTGAGGTTGCTCTTTGCGGACATTGGAGCCGAAGGTTCGAATTGATCGTTGTGCATGGGCGGACGGCTTTTCAGTCCGCTGTCGTCTCTGTATAGAGGACTAAAGGCTGCGTCAGATCAACGCCAGCAGCCACACACAAAATTTGTTCCGACAAGGGGGAAACATGTCCAAGAAAACCGAACGCCGCCGCGACAATCAGCAATGGATGCTCGACTGGGTTATCAAGACGACCGGGCGCGTCCAGAACTTCGCCTATGACAATCGTGTTGTTCCGCCGGAGGTTAAGTCCTACGCGCAGATTCATCGCGTGGTCGACAAGCATGCACGCCATGTCGTGTCGATTGCCGAAGAGGCGGAAAAGGCCGGTCACCTGTCAACGGCAGCGGAATTGTTCTGGGTCGCCAGCGAGCATTATCGTGAAGCGCAGCACACCATCTACGAAGATGACAATCCCGAGAAAATCTACCTCCATGATATGCTTCTGAAATGCTTCGACAAGGTGATGGCCTACGCTTCTCACCCCATCGAACGCGTCGAGATTCCCTTTGAAGGAAATTATATTCAGGGCGTTCTGCACATGGTGCCCGGCGGCGAGAAACGCCCGACGGTGGTCTTTTGTCCGGGAATGGACATGACAAAGGAAGCCTTCATTGATGCGCTCAACCATCCCTTCGTCAATCGCGGGCTGAATTGCCTGCATCTCGACGGTCCGGGTCAGGGGACGAGCAACATTCGTAAGATTCGGGTGACCCTGGACAATTATGAGCGCGCGGGCTCTGCCGCGATCGACTATCTGTGCACGCGTCCGGAAGTTGATCCCGACCAGATTGCTGTTTCGGGTTTCTCGATGGGCTCTTATTGGGGCATGCGGTTGGCCGCACTCGACAAGCGGGTGAAGGCTGTTGCCACGGCGGCTGCCTGTTACGGACCCAAGACCGCAATCTTCGAACAGGCTTCGCCGCGCTTCAAGCAGGTCTTCATGTATATGGCTGGCATTCACGACGAAGATGAGTTCGACGAATTTGCTTCCAAGATGGTGCTCGATGATGTGGCCGGGGAAGTTGAGTGTCCCGTGCTGCAGGTGACCGGTGAGTATGACCCGCTGGCTCCGCTCGAAGACGTGCTGCGCATTTATGAAATGGTCACCGCACCGAAGGAGCTCTGGGTCGTGGAGAATGATTTCCACAATCCACGCAACCGTCCGAATTTTGGTGGCATTGATTTCTACGGCTTCCTGGCCGACTGGATCAACGATGCGCTTGCCGGGAAAATCCCCGCCGACCACAAGAAGGAAATCCTTGTGCCGGAACGCGGTGCGCCAGGACCCTATGTGCCGCATTCTGATCGTGGTTTCATGTTGCCCGAACGCGTGGGCAAAGCAGCCGGACTGACCGATGCCCAGCTCGGCCCAGCTGGCATTCGCAACGATTGATCTGAAAGCGGACGCAATGTCGGGACATGATGAGCTGATTGCGCTGTCGGCCTGCGATGCCGTTGCCCGTCTGCGTGCGGGTGAGGTGTCGCCTGTTGAGCTGGTGGACGCAGCAGCCGATCGTATTGCGGCGGTGAACCCTGCTGTCAATGCAGTCCCGACATTGTGCCTGGACCAGGCACGCGATGCGGCACAAGCGCTGCAGCAACCCAAAAACCCTGAGCCCGGTTGGCTCGCGGGTCTGCCTGTTGTGGTCAAGGACCTGAACGAGACGGCAGGGGTGCGGACGACTTTTGGTTCGCCGATCTTTGCCGACAATGTCCCCACGCGTGATGAGGTCATGGTTGAGACCCTCAAGAAGCGCGGCGCCATCGTTATCGGCAAAGCCAATACACCGGAATTCGGGTCCGGTGCGAACACCTTCAATGAAGTGTTCGGCAAGACCCGCAACCCCTGGAACACAGCGATGACTTGCGGTGGCTCATCGGGCGGATCTGCGGTGTCTGTGGCAACCGGGATGTCATGGCTGGCAACGGGAAATGATCTCGGCGGGTCGCTGCGTACACCGGCGAGTTTTTGTTCGATCGTCGGCTTGCGTCCATCCGTGGGTCGGGTTGCTCATGGCGCGGGACTGATGTGGCAGGACATTCACCAGTCACTCGTGGCCGAAGGTCCACTTGGTCGAAGTGTTCCAGACGTTGCATTGATGCTGGATGCCCAGTCCGGGCGTCACCCACGCGATCCGAAGTCGCTCGAAGCCCCGGCAGTGCCGTTTCTCAATGCTGCGCGTGAACCACGTGCACCAAAGCGTGTTGGCTACACACCAAATCTCGGTATTGGTCCGGTGGACCCCGAGGTCACTGAAATTTGCGCCGCCGCAGCCCGTCGTTTCACGGATGCGGGCTCTTTCGTGGAAGAATCGTGTCCGGATTTCTCAGGGTCGATGGATATCTTCCAGACCCTGCGCGCTGCATTGTTTGCAAGTATCGCCGCTCCGCTGCTCGACAATCATCGCGATCAGCTCAAACCTGAAATGGTCTGGCAGGTTGAAAAGGGCATGGCCCTGACGGCAGGGGAGGTCGGTCGGGCCGCGATTGCCCGCACGAAGCTATACGAACGCGTGCTGCACTGGTTTGGGGACTACGATGTTCTCGCGCTGCCCGCCGCCATTGTGCCGCCCTTCGATGTGGATATTCGCTATGTCGAACAGGTGGGAGATTACCGGTTCGACAATTATGTCGACTGGATCTACATCACTTACGCGATCACTCTGACGGGCTGCCCGGCGATTTCGGTGCCGGCCGGCTTCACAAAATCAGGTTTGCCGGTGGGCATCCAATTGGTGGGGCGACCGTTCGGAGAAGCAGAGCTGCTGTCCTACGCCGCGCAACTCGAGAACATTCTCGGTCTTGGAAACATGACGCCACTCGATCCGATTGTCGGTGTCGCCTGATCAGGCCGCCGCCGCCAGTCGACGTCCATATTCAATCGCGGCGATCATGTTCGTGTGGTCGGCCTTGCCGGTCCAGGCGATGTCGAAGGCTGTGCCATGATCGACGGAGCAGCGGTCGAACGGCAGGCCGACAGTGACGTTTACCGCAGTGTCGAAGGCGATGAGCTTGACGGTTGCGTGACCCTGATCGTGATACTGGGCGATCACCAGATCGAATTCCCCATGATGGGCACGGGCAAACACCGTGTCGCCCGACAGCGGGCCGACAACGTTTATGCCTTCGGCCTGTGCGGCTACGACGGCGGGTGCCACCTGTTCGTCATCTTCAGTTCCAAACATGCCGCCTTCACCACAATGTGGGTTCAGTCCGGCAACTGCGATGCGGGGTGTCTTCATCCCCAGCCGTTTGAAATGATTGTCTCCGACGCGGATAACTTCGAGCACGCGCGCGGTTGTGCAACGCCGGATCGCATCGGCCAGTGACACATGCGCGGAGACATGAATCGTCGACAGCGTCGGGGACGTCAGCAACATGTTCGGCCTGATTCCACCAGCGAGATGGCTGAGCAGGCCGGTATGCCCATCGTAGATATGTCCCGCAGCGTGAAGTGCGGCCTTGTTGATTGGGGCCGTTACGATGCAACCAATTTCCTCGGCAAGCGCCATCTCTGCGGCACGAACGATATAGGTATAGGCCGCATCGCCACTTGATGCTGAAACTTCGCATGCCGGCGCGTCGTCTACGCCATCTGTGTGCAGATCGAGGAGTGCGATGCCGCCTTCACCGAACTGGAGCCCGGTACGGCAAAGTGCGTTGGCGCGTTCCAGAACGGTTTGTGAACCGATCACCAGAATGTTCTTGCAGATGTCCGCGCTTGTCTCCGCGAGAGCCTTGCAAATGACTTCGGGACCGACGCCGGCGGGGTCTCCCATGGTGATGGCGATGGGCTTGGTCATCGGGATCAATTCTCCGGCAGGGGAATGAATTCGTCGTCCCCCTTGATCATGTCAAACCGCCCGGCTTTCCAGTCGGCCTTGGCTTGCTCGATGCGTTCTTTTGAACTGGAAACAAAATTCCACCAGATGTGGCGCTCCCCGTCGATGGGGGCGCCACCCAATAACATTACTCGCGCGCCATCTGCAGATGAGAGCGTGATGTCCATGTCTTCGGTCAGCACGAGCATCTCGCTGGTGCCATAGGTTTGCTCTGCGATGGTGATCTCGCCTTCGACAACGAAGATTGCGCGCTCGCGATGTTCGTTTGTCATATTGAGCGAAGCACCGGCAGCAAGTTGTGCATCAATATAGAACATGGGAGACGCCGTTACGACCGGAGATTCCAGCCCATAAGCCGTGCCCGCGATCATTCGCAAATACACACCGCCAATTTCCGTCTCCGGCAGGGTTTCGCCCGGGTGATGGTGGAAAGACGGCTCGATCTCCTCCGATCCTTCTGGCAGGGCCACCCAGGACTGGATGCCGAACATCCGACTTTCGGAATCGCGAATCTCATCACGGGTGCGTTCGGAATGCACGATGCCGCGCCCCGCCGTCATCCAGTTGACGTCACCGGGCTGGATCGGCAGCGCGTAGCCGAGACTGTCCCGGTGCATGATCTCACCCTCGAAAAGGTAGGTCACTGTTGCTAGCCCAACATGGGGGTGTGGGCGCACGTCGATCCCTTCGCCGACGCCGAAGCTATTGGGGCCCATGCGATCAAAGAAAATGAAGGGGCCGATGGTGCGGCGTTTGGCATAGGGCAAGACGCGCGCAACCTCGAATCCACCAAGGTCACGCGTGCGGGGCTTGATTACCAGTTCAACCGGGTTGGTCATGATATGAAATCCGTTGCTGCGTCATGCAATTCCTGTCCGATAGATATGACAAAAATCCCCATGTTCAACATTCGCGGTTCGCTATGCGTCCGTCAGGTGCGTTTGGATTTCGGCTTCTTGTTCTGGAGGACACGCCAGGCGGACAAAAGTGCAAAGTCACGACCGCTCCACACGCTGTTCGCGGCCTTGCGATAGGCAAGTCGGGTTGCGTTGATGGCGGGCGCATCGACACCGAAATGCTTGGCCAGGGCACACATCAGGGTGGCGTCCTTGGCCGCACCGGCGACGTCAAAGGCGACGTTTTTTTGCATCTTGCCGTTGATGGCGTCTGTGATCCAAGGGATGCGGGCCGGGCCAACCTTTGCTGCACCGCTGGAATCCGCGAGGATATCGGCGGCAAGCGCGCTCTTGATGCCGGCTTTTTCTGTAAGAGACATGGCTTCACCCAACGCTTCCCAATAGGTTAGAAGCGGCAGGTTGATCGCCAGTTTCATGGCGGCACCCGTACCAACATGACCGACGCGGTCGACGCGACGGCACAGGGTTTCGAGCACCGGCTTGGCGCGTTTGAAGGTGGCGGGTGTTCCACCTGCCATCCCGATCAGATTGCCCGACCGAGCCGGGGCGACGGAACCGCCAACCGGGCACTCCAGGAATGCGCCGCCCTTGGCCTTGATTTTCTTCTCCAGCGCCTTGGTGGTTTCTGGCATTAATGTACTCATTTCGATGACCAGCTTGCCTTTGAGGTCGCCCGACAGAATTCCGTCCTTGCCCTCGTAGACGGCCTTGGCGGCCTTGTCGTCGATGACAATGTTGAGGATCAGATCACTTTCATTCACGACAGTTGCGGGCGTTTTGCACGCTGTGGCACCTGCTTTGACAAGTTCCCGGGTCTTGCGCGATGTGCGGTTCCAGACGGCAAGCTTGTGTTTGTTGTCCATGAGATGAAGGCCCATGGCTGTGCCCATCCGTCCTGTGCCGCTCAATCCGATTTTCATGGCGTCGATCCTCAGTTCCAATGTGTTGATATTTGATTTGATGCCAAATTACGTGCTCAGGAATTGAGAAGATACCCGTGGATCGTGCATATAGGTGGTTCATGTCGTGGTATTCACGCGCAAAGGCGTGGTTTCACTCGTGCCAGGCAAACATGTTTCAGGAAACTCCATTATGAGCAAACTTCGCGCTTCCTTCGTCTTCACGCCATGGGAAGGCCGCCGGATTATCGGCAAGGCCGTTGCAGCGCTGCCGGTCGTGCAGAACGCCTATGAGAATACCGAGATGATCATCGCCCATGGCTCCACGAATGTGTTCGTGGCCGAAGAGATCATGGGAGAAGTGCCGAACAAGGAATTCTATCTTTCGGGGCAGGTCATCAACAATGTGCTCTGCCAGACCCAACCCGAAGAAAAGCCGCCGATCATTCGTCTTGTGAAGGGCAATCTGATGCCGCCAAGCGGTATGATGGATGAGATGCTGCGCAACTTTGACGACAAATGCGTGTTCATCAAAGGCGGTAACGCCGTTGACCCGGACTTCAATGCCGGCGTCTTTTGCGCGCATCCCGGGTGTGGGACCATTGGTTTTGCGATGGGGATCATGATGGCGCGTGGCGCCAAGCTGATCATTCCGCTGGGTCTGGAAAAACTGGTTCCGTCGGTGACCGAGTCAGCCCGCCATATGGGGCAGGACACCTTCTACTATCATTCCGGACAACGGGTCGGGATGATGCCGGTCACCAACGGGATCGTCATCACCGAGGTTCAGGCCTTTAAAATTCTGTTCGATATTGATGATGTGACCCATGTCGGTGGCGGTGGAGCCATGGGGTCGGAAGGCTCGGTCGTGCTGGTTGTCGAGGCGGAGAAGGAAAAGCTTGATGCCGCGGTAGAACTTTATGAATCGATCAAGGGTGAACCGCCGCTGCGTACCCTCAAGGCTTATTGCGAAGGGTGTATTCCCACCACGCCCGCCACGGATGCGAGCCCGGATGCGCAGTATGAGGCGCACCCGAAAAAGCATTGTCTTTATGAAGGCCTGAAGGAAAGCGAATTGCCGGATTTCTTTACGCCACGGACCGAACCGATCACCCAGAACCGTTAGAAGCGCTCAGAGGGTTTCACGAACAAAAGGGTTTGATTCACGTTCGTGACCAAGGGTTGAGGCGGGGCCGTGACCCGGCACGAAGGTTACATCATCGCCCAATGGCCAGATCTGTTCGCGGATCGAGTTCATGAGGGTTGCATGATCCCCGCGCGGGAAATCCGTCCGCCCGACGGACCCCTGAAAGATCACATCACCCACAAAGGCGATCCGAGAGACAGGTTCAAAAAAGATGATGTGTCCCGGTGTGTGCCCCGGGCACAAGCGAACCTCAAATGTGAGGTTGCCGACCGTCACTTTGTCGTCCTGATCCAGCCAGCGGGTGGGGGTGAATGGCTTTCCGCCTTCCACACCAAACTGCGCGCCCTGTTCATGTAGTTTTTCGATCAGGAAGGTGTCATCGGGATGCGGGCCTTCAATGGGAATCCCTAGTTTCTCGGAAAGGTCTGCGGCACCTCCCGCATGGTCGATATGACCATGGGTGAGCATGATTTTCTCGACGTCGACGCCCTGTTCGTCGATGGCCTCTTCAATGCGTTCGATCTCTCCGCCCGGATCGACCACGGCGGCTTTGTTGGTTTCTTCACACCAGAGAACCGAGCAGTTCTGCTGGAACGGGGTGACGGGAATGATGACAGCTTTCATGGGGCATAGACCGTTCTGACTTTGAGCCCGGGCTTTATACGATGTTGTCGTGGTTTGACCCACATCAATGAGCGAAGCATTACGCACTCCTATGTTTTCCATACGAAACCGTATGGATCGAGGAGGAAGACTTCATGGCGGTCACAAATCTTCAGCATGTGGGGATTGAGGTTCCGGATATTCAGACAGGCTTGGATTTCTATGGTGACGCGGGATTGGAAACCTATGCCCGGGATGGCGTTGGTGTTGTCGGTTGCGTGGGCCGCTCTCAGGACCAACTCAAGCTGATCGAGGGAACCCGCAAGAAGCTCCACCATGTGTGTTTTGGCACCAGCGAGTCCGGCTATTCACTCATCAAGTTTCGCCTGGAAAACGGCGGTATAGAGCTGCTTGATGCGCCGAATGAAAGTCCTGAAGAGGGGCTTTGGGTGCGCGATCCCGACGGGATTTACGTAAATATTAGAATCGCTGACCCGGCGCCCTCATTTGGTGGGCCGGAAGCGTTGGGCGATCAGGCCACCTGGCCGACGAACACGCCGGGACATTTCGAACGGCACGGACTTCGCGCTGCTCCACCACGTGACGTTCAGGTGAATCCACGTCGTCTAGGTCATATTCTGCAGTTTACGCCGGATGTGAACCGCAAAATCGAATTCTACACCCGTATGCTGGGTATGCGCGTAGCAGACCGGGTCGGAGACCTGATTGCGTTCATGTATCTGCAAGGTGGGAGTGATCATCATGTGGTAGCGCTGGCGAAATCTGATGGACCGGGACTGCACCATGCGAGCTTTGAGATGGCGAATGCCGATCACATAAGCCTGAATGCGCAGCGTATGGTCGAAAAGGGACACCGCAGCCACTGGGGCTTTGGGCGTCACGTCATCGGCTCCAACTTTTTTCACTACATGCGTGATCCCTGGGACGGTTTGATCGAGTTCTTCTCGGACATCGACTACATCCCGGATGGTTATGACTGGGAAGCCGGGGAGTGGCCCGAGAAGGATTCGCTCTATCTCTGGGGGCCGCAGGTGCCGGAAGATTTCGTGACCAACTACGAACTCGTCCACTAGGCGCAGGTGCCCGCGAATCAGGGAATTTTCACGAATTGACATGGGTCAACGCGGGAGCTTTTCGCACCTGCGAAAAGCTCATTGGATAAAGACTCGAAGCCGATTCCGGCGGTGCTGCCTTTGCGGGTGGTTTTACGAGAGTATGACTGGGGGCACGCATGAACGTGTTTGCGATGTTTGGATTGGGCGTGGCCGCAATCCTGGGTTTGGGAGTGGCGTCGAGCGCTGCAGATACGGGGATGCGAATCCACGGCATGATGTTCGCAGGAGCGGCCATCA
>ERZ807291.2948-NODE-2948-length-24791-cov-6.811408_pt1 | contig 24791 bp, 18 predicted proteins | sample MGYA00521257_ERZ807291 | MGnify/ENA primary metagenome ERZ807291 (study PRJEB31413, sample SAMN03169783) | marine metagenome | biome: Marine; feature: Water; material: Subsurface seawater | place: North Sea | collected 2011-04-28 | depth 1 m m ... | reverse complement strand
GAAATGGCAATGGAATATTTGCTAGATGTTATTGTGCCCTACGAGCTTGCAACTAATTTATATTTGTCGCAAAAAGAAGCTCTCAAAACAATAGTCAATATTGGTTCTCAGTATGGAAGCGTCGCTGCTAATCCTGCTCTTTACCAAGGAGACTCTACCCAGTCGCCGATTCAGTATGGCTTGGCTAAATCAGCGCTTCATCACCTAACCAAAGAGTTGGCTGTGAGATTTTCCTCGGATAATATACGAGTTAATTGCATCGCTTACGGCGGTATTGATGGCCGGGTAGATAATGCCTTTATCCAACGATATTCAGCGCTGGCGCCAATGGGCCGTATGTTAAATGAAGAGGAAGTAATCGGACCGCTAGAGTTTTTATTAACTAATTCAAGCTCCTCGATTACGGGTCACACAATCGCGGCTAATGGTGGATGGACAATATGGTGATAAGTGGAAAGCTAAAAAATATCGGTAATAATATAGCGATAATACCAGCTCGAGGAGGCTCTAAACGGATCCCTAAAAAAAATATTATTGATTTTAACGGGAAGCCAATGATCGCTTGGACAATCGAGGCGGCAATTAGTTCTAACATGTTTAGCAAAGTAATTGTATCGACAGACTCAGAAGAAATTGCGGAAATCTCCAGACAGTATGGTGCCGATGTACCCTTTTTGCGGCGTAATTTTTCCGATGATATTACCCCTGTTAGTGAAGCGACTGTTGATGCACTCATTCAGACTGAAGAATATTGGGATACTACTTTTGATATTGTCACACAGTTAATGGCGAATTGTCCGCTACGCTCGGCCGCAGACATAGTCAATTTCCATAATGAATTTTCTAAGCGTGATGTTGATTTCCTTCTCAGTTGTTTCAAATTTGGTTGGATGAATCCCTGGTGGGCATTTAAATTAACAGAGGAAAATGACCATTCCTTTCTCTTTCCAAATGCATTGATTCAAAGGTCACAAGATCTCGATGATTTGTTTTGCCCCACTGGATCAATATGGATGGCAAGGGCGGACGAACTTAAGCGGACAAAGTCTTTTTATGGGGAAAACCAACAATTCAGTGAAATTCCATGGGTCTCTGCTGTGGATATAGATGATGAAAATGATTTGAATTTTGCCAAATCATTGTTTCCATCATCAGATAGTACCCGAATATGAAAATCGCAATTCGAACGGATGCGTCCACCGATATAGGTAGTGGGCACGTTATGCGGTGCATCACTCTAGCTCGGTTACTAAAATTTGAAGGGAATGTGGTGGTTTTTGTTTGTCGGCCACAAGCAGGTGATTTAATTGAATTTATTAAGTCACAGAATATGAATGTGATTTCCCTACGCATGTTAGAGTCTGACAGCGACCCCAGCCATAGTGCGGACTATATTGGGTGGTTGCAGACATCAGTTCAGGCTGATGCGAATGAATTTCTATCAAAAATAGAAAGCATAGATGTAGTGATCACAGATCACTATGCAATCGGCAGAGAATGGCACCGATTGGTCAGGGGTGCATTAAGATGTAAAATTATAGCTATTGATGATCTCGTTCGCGAGCATGATGCCGATTTGGTGTTAGATCAAACGTTGGGTCGTAAATGCCAAGACTATAAAGGCAAAGCTAGAGTCTTAGCTGGAAGCTCTTACGCTCTTTTGCGGCCAAATTTTGCTTTGGTGAGACAAAAAGCATACTCGCGGAGTCCTCCTGCGGCGCAACAAGTACGGGTACTTTTAAGTATGGGTGGTGTAGACAAGCCGAATGCCACTCTGTCAACACTCAAGCTTTTATCAAAAATACAAAACATTAAGATAACTGTTATATTGGGTAAGCACGCGCCCCATTATAAAACGGTTGTCTCGTACTGTTCAAAGTTAAATAATGTTCGTCGGCTAGACTTTGTAGAGGATATGGCTGAATTAATGCTCGATCATGATTTAGCGGTCGGAGCTCCTGGCACGACGTCCTGGGAAAGGGCATGTTTGGGTTTACCCAGTATCGTAATTCCACTCGCGGAAAATCAGTTTGAAATTGCCAGCAAACTTCAGGTAAATAATGCGGTCATTGTGGTCTATTTACATGAACTTCAAAGTAAGTTTTCGGACGGTATTAATCAAATCATGTCTCAGTGGGACGAGTATGTTCAAGCGAATCTTTCATTGTGTGATGGCTTAGGGATAAACCGGTTCTTAATAGAGTTTCAACGTCTTTGTGAGCCTAAAAAATATCGATATGAACTTATTGAGGCTGATAGGCAAGATATCGAAATAGTATATTCATGGCAAACTGATCCGCTAACACGCCAGTATGCGCTCGACCCGAATATACCGAGCTGGGAGCAGCATCAAGAGTGGATGTTAGAGAGAATAGCGGATGTGGCGAGCTATTTTTATATTATTACTGGTATTGAAGAGCAAATCAAAGTCGGCGCAGTTCGATTAGATCGATTAGGACAGGGTGCGTATGTGGTTTCGATCTATGTGGACCCGAAAAGTTATGGGAAAGGAATAGCTCAGGCTGCTTTGATTATGCTAGACAAGCTTCACCCCCACATTATAATAGAAGCAACGGTTCTGTCTCAAAACTTCGCGTCGCAAAGGCTATTTGAAAAAGCAAATTACCAGCGACTTAGCCCAGAGAAATTTCTCAGAAATCCGATCGGAAGAGAGTTCTAATATGCAAGAGATAACCATAGATGGGCGTAAAATCGGGCCTAATCATCCTCCCTATATTATCGCAGAGTTATCAGCGAATCATAACGGTGACATAGAACGAGCATTCAAAATAATAGAAGCGGCCAAAAAATCGGGAGCGGACGCAGTAAAGTTACAAACCTATTCCGCGGATACGCTCACTATAAATTGTGACTCTGATGAGTTTCAAATACATGGCGGCTTATGGGATGGCCAGACTTTGTACGAATTGTACAAGGGTGCTCAAATGCCATGGAATTGGCACAAGCCGTTGTTTGAAAGGGCGAAAGAAATCGGAATTACGATATTCAGCTCCCCTTTTGATTTCACTGCTGTTTCACTCTTAGAAGAGCTTGATGCGCCGGCGTATAAAATTGCTTCATTTGAATTGGTAGATTTACCATTGATCAAGCGTGTAGCCCAAGCTGGTAAGCCTATGATTATGTCAACTGGAATGGCTAACCAAATAGAGATTCAGGAAGCTATTGATACTGCACGCAATAATGGATGTATGGAGCTCATTGTTTTGCATTGTGTCAGCGGCTACCCAGCACCCGCTGACCAGTATAATTTGAAAACTGTTGGCGATATTTCACAGAGATTTAAAGTGTTGTCGGGGCTTTCTGACCATACTGTTGATAATGCTACAGCTATAACTGCTGTTGCGTTGGGTGCCTGTCTCATTGAAAAACATGTCACTTTGGATCGGCAGGGCGGCGGCGCAGATGATAGTTTTTCCATAGAACCTAATGAGCTACAGCAATTATGTCAAGACGCTAGAACCGCATGGCACGCTATTGGGAGCGTAAGCTATGAGAGAACAGAAGCTGAAAAGGGTAATGTCAAGTTTCGCCGATCATTATATTTCGTGAAAGATGCTAATGAAGGTGATGAGATTACGGAAGAGATGGTTAAAAGTATAAGGCCAGGATACGGATTGCCACCGAAATACCTGCCGTACATTTTGGGTAAACCTTTGCTAAGAGATGTCTTAGCGGGCCAAGCCGCTGATTCTACTTGCGTTGCTATTAATTTTGGTTAAGAAAAAGTCCCAATAAATAAATGTATAAGTATCCGTGCCTGAACACGGTTGGATATTTATTTTATCGTACCAATTATTGATATCATTTTGATGTGTTTAATGAGGCCTGTGGCGATATCCAAACTATAGGCGAGCTACTAAAGTAGCTGCAAGTTAAGTATTTATATAGATTTCAATGAGAGGAATTATGGTTTTTACCGTTGGTTTAATTGGATTAGGAAAGGTTGGAGCGTTTTATGATTTGAATAGCCCTAACACTATTACTCATCTAAATGCCATCAGTAAAGATATTAGGTTTTCCTTAAGTTTCGCCTATGATCCGATTGAGTCTACCTGCGATTATGTGAAAGAGTATTACGATATCGAAAATGTCTTCCATAATATCGTCGACATACAGAACAATAAATTACAAGCCGATTTAATTGTAGTTGCTTCCCCAACAAATTCCCACTTAGCCTCGATCCAATCAATGCTGGAATTTATTTCCCCAATAATGGTCCTATGTGAAAAGCCATTAGCTGATAATTTGATAGATGGCCAAAAAATCGCCGAACTGTGTGCCCAGAAAAATATTAATATAGCTACAAATTTTATGCGTCGGTCTTTGCCTTTGTTTGGCGAACTTAAAGAAAGAATTGCTAGTCAATTTCCTGGCGAGCATGATGTTGTAGTCAAATATTCAGGGTGTTTTAGGAATAATGGATCCCATTTTGTTGACTTAATTAGCTACTTTTACGGTGAGCCTGAGAGTGTGCTATGGAGAACATCTGAAAAAGCAAATAAGTCAGAGTTTAAAGTTCGCGCAATTGTGAGTCACAAGAATGCTGTCTGCAGCTATATACCATTAAGTTCGATATCAGTAGTCGATCATGAAGTGGAGATCTTGACTGATGATTTTAAGTTAATTATCGGAAGAGCTGGAAGAGATGTGCACTTATATAAAGTAGAAGGTGATCCAGATTTTCCTGGTGCTTTTCATTATGCCAAAAATAGTCGTCTCGATTCAGACTATTTGAATTTTCAAAAGTATGTTTATAACGACCTTTATATGGCTCTCAATTCTGGAACGCTTTCATCCAATTTATGCGACATTGACTCTTCCCTCAGAAATGTAAAATTTATCAAGGAACTGACCGATTATGAATAATGAAAAAACTAAACTCGCGATCAATGGAGGTAAAAAAACGATCAGCTTCAATTTTTCACGCTACAACACGATTGGGAGCGAAGAGACGGAGGCCGTTAATGCTGTCATGCAGTCGGGAGTTTTGAGTGATTTTGTTGGAGCACCTGGAGCAAATTTTTTGGGAGGCCATCAAGTAAAGTTGTTCGAAAGTGATTTTAAAAGTCAGTTTAAGGTTGATAATGCGATTTCAGTAAATTCCTGGACATCAGGATTGATTAGCGCAGTCGGAGCTTTAGGGATCGAGCCTGGTGATGAGGTGTTAGTTACACCCTGGACCATGTGCGCTTCAGCAATTGCAATTCTTCATTGGAATGCTATTCCTGTTTTTGTTGATATTGAGGCCGACACCTTTTGTATGGACCCAACTAAAATAGAAGCAAAAATTAGCGAACGAACGAAGGCTATCCTAGTAGTGGATATTTTTGGGCAGTCCGCAGATATGGACCCGATATTAGCAATCGCAAAAAAACATGGACTGAAAGTCATAAGTGATTGCGCACAATCGCCCGGGGCTGAATACAAAGGAAAACTTGCAGGTACGATGGCAGATGTAGGAGGATTTAGTTTTAACTACCACAAGCATATTCATACGGGTGAGGGAGGTATGATTGTCACTAACGATGCTGTTGTTTCAGAAAAATGTCAGTTAATAAGGAATCATGCGGAGGCCGCTATTGTAAATATTCCCAATGCTGATCTCACGAATATGATTGGGTATAATTTTAGACTTGGGGAGATAGAGGCAGCTATCGGTGTAAAGCAGTTAACTAAATTGCCTGGTGCTATTGCTAGTCGACAAAAAGCCGGAGCATTACTTACGGAGAATCTAAGAGGGATTGATGGTCTGACAACGCCAGTAACGCGAAACGGCTGTACTCACGTCTATTATTTTTACGCCATGAAACACAACGCCAATTTAACGGGTGTGAGCAGAGATACCATATACGAAGCACTTGTTGCCGAAGGAGTCCCTCTAATTTCCAAACACTATCAAAATCTACATATGCTACCGATGTTTTTAGAGAAGCAGTGTTATGGGACCAAACATTTCCCTTGGTCGTTAAATGAGTCTGTTGATTATACTTACGGAGTCGGCACCTGCGAGGTGGCTGAACGTATCAACGCTAGTGAATATATCGGTATGTTTATGTGTGGAAGTGATTATGGAGACGATGAAATAAACTCAGTTGGAGAGGCATTTAGAAAAGTGTATTCCAATCTAGATAGCCTGCGTTAGACAGGCGCTAGTATGTCCATTGCCAAAGACTTGCATTTGAATTCGTTGATATGTGGTGCTAACGGGGTCGGTATAGTAGCTCATGATGCTGGTGGTGCGAATATATTAAATGCACTAACAAAGCGATTTAGCAATATTAATTTTTATCTGTTCATTGACGGGCCGGCGGTCAAAATATTTGATTCAAATAATGTGTATTTTATCAGTGACCCGATATTATTTTTTGAGAAAGTCAATTTTGTTCTACTTGGTACCGGTTCGACTTCCTTTGAAAAAATAGCATTGAGAAGAGCTAAAGAGATTGGATGCGAAACGGCAGTATTGCTCGATCACTTTGTCAATTTTAAAGCTAGATTTATTCATGAGAGCCAAATTGTTTTTCCTGATTATTGTTTTGTGTGTGATGAATATTCATATGAGATAGCCAAAAGAGAACTAGCGCCTTATAAAAGCATATTTGTATGTGAAAATTATCTAGTTTCCAATATGCGTCTTGAGATTGGGATTCCAGATATCTATAAAAATAAGAATGTGTTGTACGTACTTGAAAATGTCAACGAGAACTGGGACGAGCGACTATTGCCATGGGAAGTTGCATTCAAGAATTTTTATAATAATTTCTATCTTCATAAGAGCTTCAACAACATTATAGTGCGACCGCACCCGAAAGATGATCCTGAAATATATCGAAGTTTGAATAGCTACGACGAAATAATTTTTGATTATGATTCCTCGCCAATTGGATCTCTCAGATCAGTATCAACTGTTGTAGGCGTAGAAAGTTATTTGCTGAATCTCGCTCATCATTGTGGGTACTGCGTGTATACAAGCCTTCCTGCGGACATTCGGCGGCCTCGCTTACCTGAGAATGTATATAAGGTATTTGATTAGTAAATGTTTCTAAAAAAATTTGGAGAGCGGGTGGCGAGTGTTTTAGGGCGAGATGTACTAGTTTCTATAATTAGTTTCATGCTCACCACATTTCTTGCTAATTCCCTAGGCCCAGCGATGTTTGGCTTATGGATCGGCATTATTACGCTGCTGATGATTTTCGATTTGCTGTTCAGGTTAAAAATTGATCAACTTATCGTTTTCTACTCAAAAGAATATCCCTTTAATTCCGAAATTTACAAGCGAATTGTCTTACTTAGTTTATATGGAATATTGATTGGCGGTCTGACAGCCCTATTTTTTAATGCCTATATTATCGAATTTTTCAGACTGGATGGTACCTGGTTATTAGGTTTAATATTTCTTGTTTTTTCCGCATCAGTGTTTGGCAATATTGCTTTTTATATCTTTCTAGCAGAAGAAAATTACTCTGCATACAATATCAGTATTTTAAGTCAGTCGCTTACGTCAGCTGTATTAATCTTTACGTTGTTTTACCTGTTTGAGAGTTCTATTTATTTGGCGCTTTTGTCTCAACTGGCGTCATGGGTTGTTGTATTTTTGTTCTATGGCTTGCACCGGTTACAGATGAGAAAAACCGATGAGACTATTTTTGTTGAGGCGAATAAAGTTTGCAGCAGGGATATTCTTGTTAAAGGCAGTTATATCTATACCTCATCGGCCGTCAAGGCGATGAGTGATCAATTGCCACGTTTATTTGCCATCAGTTTTCTTGGTTCCGTGTTTGTAGGGTATTTGGGTCTCGCGCAAATAATAATAGGACTTATAAACCGAGTTCCACTGGCGATAAATACGGTACTTTACCCAATGTTAGTCAAAGAAAGTACTGATGAGCTAACGAAAACGCTCACTATTATCAGGGTGATGCTGGTTCTGTTTTTGCCAATTGTTTTGTTACTAGAGATATTTATTCCGTTTCTTATTGATATTTTTTATGGTGACAATTTTGCTTTGGTAGCCCTCTACGTGAGGATTTTACTTCCATTTGTTTACTTTGGTTTACCAGGGATTATTCTTGGGTCATATTTTTCGTCCCAAGGTAAGTTCAATATTCTAGTCACAATAAATTTGGTGGCCGTTCTGGTTTCATGCCTGATTCTCGGGTCTATGACATTTATATCAATGGAATACGCCCCCATTGCTGCTTTGAGTGCTACTTTTATTACAATTACAGTTTTGACGATGGCGTATATATACAAATCCAGTCCCAGATTAGAGGTATTGCCAACCAAAGAGGACGTACTTATAATTTTTAGATTTGTTGGACTGTTCTGGAGGAAATGGAAAGTATAGCAACACTATTCAAGTCTTTCCGGATTCGTATTACCAGTTACGTGCATGGATATGTTCGATTTTAATTCTTTTTAACTAACCGGGTCAGTGAAATTTACATATACTTGCTCCATTTAGCGATTTTCAAGCAACTTATCAAGGGAACTTGAAGTAATAGTGGGTTCATTCGCTTGTTTTGCTGGTGTAACTATATCTTGCTTGATTCGTGTTTCAATACTTATTTCATTGTTGTATTTTGCTCGGTTATGGTTCGATTTCGGAAGATTGTTTCACTTCATGTAAGTTTTTTGACAGAATGCGGTTACAGGATCAAAAACGCAAAATAGAATTCGATTGGCCCAGTATATTCACGTCGGATGGTGATGTTAATTAATTACTACAAGGGGAATTTGGTATGGTCTATTCAGGGCTCAGTTCGTGATCAATAATTTGTTCATAAGGCTAAAAGCACTTGTTGAAGAAAGTTGGTTGTATGTTGTTATGTATAAGGCCGCATACCTCTTTAAGCTCCGGATTGTTATAAGGCCCCGTATTTCTAAATCACTTAAACTAAGAGCTATATCCACAAAATATATTAGTGAAGAAAAACCTTTAGTAGTTGTCCCTATCCTGGAGACAAATCATCACATGCATTTGCATATCTTGGGGATGGCAAAGGCCTTTTCTGTCAGGGGCTTTGAGGTGCTAGTGATTGTTTGTGATGAATATCTACCCGCCTGTGAGATTAAGAGCTGTAGAACACCGTTGAATATGAACCCTTGCTTTAAATGCAATAGTAATAGGCTGCATTTATTAAATTCGTTTGGTCTAGAGACGATCACTCTGTCGTCAGTATTTTCAAAATTGGAAAATCCGGTTGAGTATGGTGAACAGGTTTTCAAAGATTATGGGTTGGATCAAGGATGGCTTAATACGACCATAGAAGACTCGGTGGCGAGGTACTTCTATGGGGCGGAGTCTTCCTTTCCACAAGAAGATGTTTTGTCGATTAAGCAAAAGCATACCGATGCCGCATATATGTCGCTTGCGTTAGGGCGCTTGGTGTTAGAGAGTTATTCTCCATCTATTTGTTTTAATGTGATGAGAAACTATAGCGCTTGGGGGCCCATCTATCATTTTTTTGAATCGGTTGGGGTTGCACCAATTACTATGACGTCCACACCATTTGATTTTAAGTCCGTGCGGTTAAACGACTCAGATCTATTTCGCCATAGGCGCACCTACGAAAGATTTCTCAGTCAGCGGGTAAATGATGAGCTCAGTGATACTGAGCGGAATACGTTGTTAAGGTTCTTGAATACTAGGAAGTCAGGCAATGATGACCTAATGAAAAAATGGGGCTATTTTGATACCTCAGTAATTGATGATATAGGTATCGATAAAAGTAAAAAAAATGTTTTTTTGTTCACCAATATACCTTGGGACGTTGGGCTAAATGAGTTTGCGGGCCCGTTTGAAGGAGTGATCGATTGGGTTTATCAATCAATTGAATATTTCAAAGATGACAAAGAGATTGATATATGGATTAAGCCGCATCCGGCGGAGGTTCGCAGTACTTCTAAGTCAGCGAAGTCTGTGGGTGATTTTGTTCGACAGAAGTATCCGCGGCTTCCACAAAATATACACGTAATCGAACCATCATTGGGCCTTAATACCTATGGTTTATTTGAATTTATCGATGTAGGGGTAATCCTCACCGGCACTTTGGGTATAGAAATGGCTCTCGATGGCATTCCGGTCGTGTCTGCCGGGATTAATCCCTGCTATGGACTCGGCCTGCTGTCTGAGCCGAAGGATATCGAAGGTTACTTTGAAGCAATTAGATCGGTCGATAATGTTCCACATAAAAAAACGCAATTGGAGCTTTTTTCTTATTTCTATTTCATCCATCAATGTTTTCAATGGCCACTGAGTGATAGGTCGTTTGGTGATAATTTCTTAGGATTCAGCTTTAATGAAGTACACGAATTAGAGAGTGGGAAAATAGATAGTTTAGATGCTATTTTTAACGAGATAGAGCTTTTGATTGCAGACTATAAAGGAACAGTCATCAACAATGAGAAATAAATATATGAGTGGTAATTTTAAAGCTAAAATTACGTTGGACACTATTGCTTCTTATTCCCCCTGGCCTGCCCGTCTACTTGGTCTTGAGACTTTTTCCATAAAACATAAGAGCCCATCAGAGGTTACGCGTGAATTCGGTGACGAGAAGTGGGGGGCTTTATTGGAGATATTTTTGGGTACTCCGAATTTCACCTTAGCTGATGTTGAGGCGGTGGAAAAAGATCTTAGTGCGATAATTCCCTGTTTCGACAGTCAATTAGGATTCTATCTTACTGAGTCAAAAGAGGCCGACATTACAGTAATGAAATATATGGTAGAGACGCTTAGTCGTCATTCTGTTGGGGCAAGCTGTCTCGTTGAGTTAGGTGCTGGATACGGGGCGAAAATATTTAATCTTTCGGACACTTTGTCGCTAGACGGCCTTGATTTGATTGCGCTTGAGTACACGGAATCTGGTTGCGATCTGATAAATTTGATCGCCAAAAACACAAATAAAAATATTGATGTCGGTCATTGTGATTTTAATACGCTAAATTTTGGTGGGATGCAGATACCTGAAAACGCGATTATTTTTACGTCATATGCTATTCACTATGTTCCTCAGTTGCGGGATGATTTTGTAAGGTTTCTTTGCCAGTTTAAGCCTAAGGCAGTCGTTCATTTTGAGCCGTGTTATGATTATTTCGACAAGCAAACTATTCATGGCCTTATGTGTCAACGTTACATCGAGCTCAATGGTTATACGAGGAATATCGGATCCAGTATTGAGGCGGGCTGTAAGCAGGTAGGTGCTAATATTAAGGTTCAAAGAAACATTCATGGCACAAATCCGTTTCTACCATTCTCTATAATCGAATGGCAACCATCCTAAACAGATTTGGTATTTTACCGAGGTTAATAAGCGTGGATACTGATCGCCGTAGTTGTCCGCTGTAATAAGCGATCATTTGATAGATTGACAATAGATTGGTTTTTTCTTAAGACGCAGTATCTATACAGGACTTGGCTCTCAATATATTGGTATACATGTAGTCTTGCACATCAGGTGCGAGCCTCAGGTTAATAGACGTATGGTTTTGGACTAAATTTCATGGAGGTATTTATCATGGTCTGTTGTTTCAGTCCAGTGCGAGAACTCTAACAGTCTATAGGCATGTGTTTGGCGATAACTAAATCTGGGATAGTAGGATCTGAACTATATTTAGTGATAGTTCCGATATTACTATGTCACGCTATATTCAAATAGGGCACGTTGTTGGCGTTAATTGACGTTTTTGTTGAATCGAGGAGTATTGATTTTGGCTGTTAATAAATTGGAAGCTGATAGCATAACTCAGACGTCAGAATTTGTAGATTGCCTCTGTATTGGGACGAGTATAATAGCGTCTCTAGAAGCCTGCTATCAATCGCAATTAGGGAAAAATGTGCTGATGATAGATCGCGATGATAGTTTTGGTGGTGCTTGGAAAACTGTAGAGATAGGGGGGATCAAAGATGTCGAAAATGCCATCCATTACTTTCTTCCTGATAACAAGGGGTTAGATTATCTCCGTAATGTACTAAATTGGCCAATAGAGGTCTCAAAGGGCAAATACCGATACTTCAATGTGTTTGGTAATACGTATATAAAATTCTCTTATAGGTCCCCGATTGGTCGTTTTATTTATAAATTCTTTTACTCTAAGCGTCCCCCGGGGTTATTGGGTGCAGTGTTTCACCTTATTAGAAGCGTCAAATTGGTGCTCGGTGAACTAGGTGAGCGCTCATACTACGTTTCTAAAGGGTCTGCCTTTATGCTCGAGAGTGTTAAGACTATGCTGCATAAGCATGAAGTTGAGATCCGTTTAAACTCAAATATTACAAACTTATTCTTTGATATGGCGAACAAGACTGTTCATTGCAGTATCGGTGATCAAATTATAATTGCAAAATCGTTGATTTTGGGTCACGGGGCTAGACTGCCAAAAATTGAAAGTAGCAATGGACATTTTGAAGTTAGAGAGAGTTTTAATCCTCGGCCGGCTTTTCACTTAGTGGTTAGTGATGACAAAAAAAATGAAGCTGTCGAAGTCATAATTACTGCAGACCCGGTGATTAAGTATGTGCATGATATCTCGAGATTCTCTTCCCTTGGGCAAGACAATACAGAAAACAAAAAAGTTTTCGTATTCGCGTTACAGAGTGATGTAAAGAACGACCGTGATCTCTCTGCGACGCTATTAAAAACGCTTAAAGATCTTGGGGTAATTGGATCAAGGGCAGAAATTATATCTAGTTTATATTCGGACATAATTTTACCGACACTCAGCGATCAGGACTTGTACTTGTTAAAAGCAGAATTTGGTGATTTGGTTAATATATTAAGAACTGAAAACTTCGCTGCTGGAGTTGGCTATTACTCCGATATATGGGGGGCGATAAAGTAAAAGCCTGATTATAACAGATGTGTGTGATTAACGAGTTTTGGTGTTCTGCGAGATCAATATAGTGTTAGTTTAGTTGTTCGACATCAGAAATTTATGACTCCAATATAGTGATGTTAAAATGGCGTGACCCATTAGGTCGTAATGATTGTAATAAGGCGAGTACTTTTAGGCCGTCTAAGACTTTTTTTCTATACACGGGTCTGGCGTCGCAGCTTGGCTGGAAAAATATAAACGATCTGAGCATCTGGATACTAGTTTTTTAATATAAGATAACTTGTGTCCATCTGGAGCCTAACGTCATTCTAGAGGCTTATGGTTTGTGGTTTTTATTATTATCTATAATTAAATGTGTGTAACACGACAAGAGAGTAAACATGAAGGATTTTTTAGTAAGAGTGTCAAATTTGTTACCCCCCTCTATTTCCCGATGGATTAGGGGGGGCTTAGTTTTAGCTCGGTCTCGTCATGCATTCTCGGCTTGGAAAAGTTATATCCTTTCCGACGAGGTAAATAAGTTTCAACATATTACTGAGGCTATTAATTACTTGAGAGTAGCTGGTGCAGAAGATCGGCTTCCGCAAACATATTTCGAGTTCGGCTGCCACTCAGGGAGAACATTTTCTGCTGCAGTTAACGCAGTTAATTATTTGCAAATGCAAGACTTCCAATTCCATGCGTTTGACTCCTTCGAGGGGCTGCCTGAAACTTCGGATGACGACGGCTACTTTGAAGCTGGGACTTTTAATACCTCAGAATCAGATTTTATTAGTATTATTAAACGGCGCACCGGCCAAGTTATTGGGCCTGAGTCGATTCATAAAGGTTACTATTCTGATTCATTAACTCCAGACCTTAAGAGTAAACTGCCAAAAGTAGGCGTCATTCATGTGGATGTTGACTTGTATTCATCTACTATTGAACTTTTCGAATTTATCAAGCCACTATTATGTGATGGAAGCCTAGTGCTTTTTGATGATTGGTATTGTTTTCCGCGCGGAGTTGAGGGTGGCGAAGGACTAGCAATGGCGCATTTTTTGGATCGTAACCTCGATTTGGAACTTGTACCATGGAAGGCCTATTCAACTTTTGGTCAATCATTTTTCATCAAAATTGTGAAGTAACGGTTACATCGTTACTTTTGTTGCTCGATGATTTGGTTTACCTGCCTTGGCTATGATATTTAGCCCCTTATGTTAGTTAAAAAAGTTAAAGACGTGTCACTATGTTGAGAGAACAATGAAGAAAATTCCAATTTATCAGCCTGGGCTTCATGGTAATGAGAAAAAGTATGTGTTGGATTGTCTAGATTCAAATTGGATCTCTTCCAAGGGTAAATATGTACGACAGTTCGAGGAATCGATTGAGAACTATGTAGGTGGGGTTTTCGCTACCAGTTGTTCAAATGGGACTGTGGCTCTACATTTAGCTCTGCTAGCTCTCGATATAGGCCCTGGAGACGAGGTCATTGTTCCTGCATTCACATATATTGCCTCTGTAAATGCTATCAGGTACGTTGGGGCTGAACCCGTATTCGTTGATTCTGATCCCTCAACTTGGAATGTAACGGTTGGTTTGATCGACGATGCTATAACCGCTAAAACCAAAGCAATTATGTGTGTTCATATTTATGGCGTTCCTGGGGATGTTGATCCAATTATTCGACTAGCCAGGGGAAAAAATCTTAAAGTAATAGAAGACTGTGCAGAAGCGCTAGGGTCAGTATATAAAGGGAGACATGTCGGTGTAAGCTCTGATATCGCGACTTTTAGCTTCTTTGGTAATAAAACTATTACCACAGGCGAAGGAGGTATGGTCTTTTCGCAACATGAAGAGCTTATTAGAAAAGTGGCTCATCTTAAAAATCAAGCAGTAAGTAACACGATTGACTATTGGCATGATTGTGTTGGCTATAATTATAGACTTACGAATATAGCATCAGCCATTGGTCTGGCTCAGCTTGAGCGTGTGGAAGAGATTTTGGGAGCTAAAAGGCGACTAGCTGACAGTTATCGCCGCCATCTAGAGCCGCTTGGCGTGCGCTTTCAGGAAGTTTCTAACGATGATGTTAGCTCATGCTGGTTGAATGTTGTCCAGCTACCGTCTCATAGCCATGCAAACAGTGCTAAGGATCGACTAACTCAGGCTGGCATAGAAGTTCGCCCAGCTTTTCCATTGGTGTCTGAAATGCCGCCCTATAAGAATATTAACTCCAAAGAGTTCCCTCACGCTAAAAATATTAGCCAGACTGCTATTTGTCTGCCAAGTTTCCCCGATTTATCGAGCGAAGATGTCGACTATATTTGTAGAAGCATAAGTGATGGTATCAACAGTGATTGATCTGTTTAAGTCTTCGTTAGCTCAACTGCTTAAAAAGACTGGTAGTAAATGGGGTGGCGGTATAGGCCTGCTCTGGCGAGGTAATAGCTCATCGCTATATAACAATGCGCTAAAGGCAACGATATTCAATAGACAATCCAGTAGTGGCATATCGACATCAAGTTTTTTATTTGAGTCCTCACGTGTTGCGATCTATCAATATGCAAAGTCGATTGGACTATGTGCCGAAGATAGAGTGCAAATTCTTGGCTTTACCTGTGATGCCGTCACCGATGCGATCAAGCCATTTGGTAGTAAAATATCACTCTATGATTGTGATAACAGCTTGCGGTCTCAGAATTTCACTCTTATGGACGATACGAAATTATTGATTTGTCAGGTTACATTTGGTGTTTCCGCTCTGTCTGAAGATGTTTTGGCCCTTGCTGCGTCAAGGGGCGTAAAGATTTTGTTAGATAAGTCACTATCCTATGGAACACAAGATTTTAGTGCGACCAATGCATGTAAATACCCTCAAGTCTTATCGTTCGAAGTATCAAAATCGTTCACCATTGGCTGGGGAGGTATGTTGCGTATGCCTGATGAAATGACAGATGAATTTAGTAAGCACTATAGTACGTTAGGTGCAGTTGCTTTGTGGGATGATATTGGTCGAGTAATTAGAGTTACTTTAAATCTGTTTATGGTTAGACATGGAGGAATTTTTGCTTATGGTCTTTGGACAACTTTACGAATTCTCCGCCTACATAGGCTGTCAGCAAAATCGTCGCTACCGAAATATCATGGCAGGTCGATTATAGGTCATTTTAGCAGGCGTATTTTTGGTCGATTAGTGGTGGACATCCCAAGGTTACTTGAGATTTCAAATTTGCATCATACTCGTTTAAAGGATGCGTTAGAGGACGTAGGCTATCGTGTAATAAGTTATACAGATACCACTGTATCTACTCCAAGAGTGGCTTTCTTAGTTCACGAGGCTGAAAAGATTGATTTGCAACGATTATTCTCTGACCAGGGGGTAGAATTAGGGTTTTGGTTTGATAACTTTCCTCTGGCCGAGAAAGAAATAGGGGTGAGTAATCTGATCGGCTGCCAAGAATTGATGAAATCAGTGGTTAATTTACCATGCCATTGGACACTCACAGATGAAGAAGTGCAGACTATGTTGATTTGTATTGAAAGTCTTAGTCTGGGTCGCAGAGGGCTTTATTAATAATGATGGTAAGTTCTACGGTAGCGTTACGTAAACCTCGAAGTCGTTTGATAGACCGCTTTTGCGGTTATTGTATGGGCTTACCTTTTTTTGCTGAACTGAGTGCCAGTGGTTTGAGTCTCCCTCAAAGTCATTTTGAAATGATCGGTTTTCCGCTACATTCGAGTATGATAGCGCTATTACTGCTACTGCCCCAATTTAAGTTGCGGAAAAGTACTTTGTTCTACGCTGTTTTTTTTGTAATTTATTTGATCTTTTGTCTGATGCAGGATTTCTCTAGGGCCTTGTTGGCTGTCCAGAGCATATATTTTCTTATTTTCTATTTCGTACTGGAGTCACTGGATCTTACAAGACTTAGATTGATTAGTTTGTCGGCAGTTCAGGCTCTCCTGGTATTTAGTGTAGTGCACCTAGCTAGCGCTGCGTTCAATGCCTTTAGCTCATTAGTCTTGGTCGTCGTCGGTATGGGTGATTTTTGGGGGCTTACAATCTATCAATCTCACCTTACCTATCCTTTAGTTTTGATTTTTTCCTTATGGATGAGTGGCTTTCATAAGGCGGAACTTGGGCGTTATCAACTAGTGCTGCTAGTGGCGGTAGTACTTCTTGAATTTCTATTGCTTAGGCGCGCAGCATTAGGGATTCTTTTTGTTTATTTACTTGCCTATCGGCCTAAGGCTACGTTCGCTATTAGTACTTCATTTGTTCTTTTAGGTGGGGTGTTGTTAGCCGACACAATCGGCAAAGTCAGTGAAAGGCTAGAACTTACTCGAGGAAATGCATGGAATGATTCGGCCAAGATCCTTTCAGATGTATATTTTCTTTTCTTTGGTAATGGGCTTAATAACTATTCTCACAATTATTTTATGCATACCTTAACAACGCATGGTTTGTTGTATAGCATTGGATTATTTTCAATTCTGGCTATGGTGATCATTAAATTCTTTAAGAAAGTCAACTATTCACTTGCGCCATGTGGATTTGTTGTCGGGATTATGCTCATTGATTGGCAGGTAAATGCAAATCTCTACCAACCCTATTATGCGGCGATGTTTGCCCTGGCGTTGGTTTTAATTAGTCAAGGAAGTGGGCGATACACAAAAAGCAACCCATAAGCGTTTAATGGAAAATCAAAGTTCGTGTTGATTATATAGGTATAAGTATGTCGGGGGATCTTCCAAAGAAGGGAACAGTAATTTATTTTGCGCCAGTGCCGACGCAGTTTTTTCAACAGTGGGAATATTATCAAGTTGACCTCGATATGTTAGAGCGTTGTTTTTCCAAGGTTATCGTTTGCCATGATAATCTGAGTTTCCTGCGCACTATCCTGTTTACTCGGATTAGTCTTGTATATTGTTGGTGGTGGCATCGGTCTACTATTTGTGTTGCCGTATCAAGGCTTTTTAGGATTCCATCATATGTTACTGGCGCAGCCCATATGTATGATGAAAGTGGCTCTATTGACTTTACCTCTAACGGATTTCTATATCGTATGGCGTGTCGAGTTACTTGGCGAATGGCATCTGTCAATCTGTTTATATCAAAAAGTCAGAGACGACAAATTTGCTCACATGAGACAGTTAATAACCCGAAGCTATTAAAGTCCTCACTGAGGGCTTCTTACGAAATAACTAAGTCAAGGAGTACTCAGGCGCAGATTAGTAAGAATCAACTCGGTCTTAAAGACTTACCAATACAGTTCCTGACAATCGCCTGGATGACCAAGGAGCAGCTTAAAAGAAAGAGCGTTTATGAGACTCTAGGCGCCTTGAAAATATTAATTGATCGTGAATTAGTCAATTTCAAATGGGTAATAGCTGGAGGCGACTCAGACGGGCGTGAAGAGCTAGAAGAAAAAATAACCAATTTAGGTTTGGACTCATATGTGACACTCTTGTTTGATATATCTAATGAGCAGAAGATTAGGCTATATGGAAATTCGGATCTGTACGTCCAGCCTTCATATTATGAGGGCTTCGGGAATGCTGTTCTTGAGGCTATGTCCTTTGGCCTTCCCGCTGTGGTCTCTCGGAATACGGCGCAAGCAGAAGTAATTGGTGATTCTGGGTTTATGGTTGAGGAAATCGAGTCAGTGCATATAGCGGATGTGTTAGCCAAATATGTACTATTAGACTTAGAGCAACGTTCAGAGCGACGGGAGTTAGTTTATAAAACAATTGATAAAAGACACCTTTTTCAATATAGGCTAGAGCAGTTTGTAAGTCTTATTGAATCAGAAGGGAATTAATTGTTAATTATCCCCGATGGGATACATTTGTTATTAGATTGCTGGTTTAGCGTACGTGATATTTTAATGGCCCCGCAGTTTGATACAATCTACCAATAGGATAAGAATGAGAGTGATTATGGACTTAAAAGACGGCGTTAGAGAATTTTGGGATGAGTCGTCCTGTGGTGAAAAGTTACTTCTTGAGAATACTGACAAAATAGGGTACCAAAGGCAGTCAGCAGAGCGATATGCTTTGGAGCCTATTATTGATTCTTTTGCGGAGTTCGATAAATTTTCAGGAAAGATTGCGCTTGAGATAGGTGTCGGGTTGGGGGCTGATCATCAGCGGTACGCTGAAAGTGGTGCGTTACTTTCAGGTATCGATTTAACCAAGAGAGCTGTTGAACACACCCGTACCAGATTAAGTTATTTCGGTCTTGAGTCTGATTTGCGCGTTGGTGATGCTGAGAATATTGATTTCCGCGACAATACATTTGACTTGGTTTATTCCTGGGGTGTTATTCACCATAGCCCAAATACGCCCGAGGTGGTCTCCGAAATTTTTCGAATTCTAAAGCCGCGGGGCCGAGCTAAGATTATGATCTATCACAAGTGGAGTATTGTCGGTTTTATGTTGTGGTTTCGGTATGGATTGTTAGCTCTAAATCCTCGATTAAGCCTAGCCGATGTTTATTCCCAACAGTTGGAGAGTCCAGGCACTAAAGCCTATTCAATTACAGAAGCACACGCGTTGTTCGATGACTTTAGTGATGTGAAGATTACTACTTTGTTGACGCATGCAGATTTATTGACATCGCGGGCTGGCCAAAGACATGAGGGTTTTCTGCTAACTCTTGCGCGTAAGATTTGGCCGAGAAAGTTTTTAAAATTCGCGTTTAGTAGAGCGGGTTTATTTATGCTAATTGATGCGAGAAAAGGTTAGTGTGCGGAATAGTTGGATTTTCCGGTGGTCTAGATAAAGCGAGTTTGGTCAAGGCGACTGATGCTCTTACGCATCGTGGTCCAGATGATAAGGGAACCTTTTATACTGAAGCTCAAAGCGTAGGGCTTGGGCATACAAGGCTGTCTATTATGGACCTTTCTGCCATGGGCCACCAGCCTATGGTATGTAGCGATCAATCTGTGATACTGGTCTTTAATGGTGAAATCTATAATTTCCAGTTATTGAGATTCGAGCTAGTTGAAAAGGGCTATATTTTCAAAGGGAGCTCGGATACGGAAGTTGTACTCAATATGTATCTCGAGTATGGCATAGCTTGCTTGTCTAAATTGAATGGTATCTTTGGGCTAGCATTTTTTGACTGTCGTTCAGAGAAGCTGTTCGTTGCGAGAGACGCTTTAGGTGTTAAACCCGTATATTACTTCTCTAATGACGAACTTTTTTCTTTTTCAAGTGAGATAAAATCCCTACTAGCACTAGTGCCGGATGAGTTAGAACCCGATCATGAATCACTTCAGCGCTACATGACGTTTCTTTGGTGTCCCGGAGTGGGTACGCCTGTAAAATCCATTAGAAAAGTACTACCTGGTGAGCTCATTTCTGTTACAGGGGGTAAGGTGACGGCTAAAGAGCAGTGGTACCGTCTTCCTCAGACTAAAAATTCGAAAAAGATAATTTCAGGTGACGATGCTGTGATGCGGGTAAGACAAAGCCTATCTGCAGCGGTCGAGCGGCAAATGGTGGCGGATGTTCCTGTGGGCGCATTTCTTTCCGGAGGTCTAGACTCTAGCGCTATTGTTGCTCTTGCAAGCCAAAAGGCCTCAGATCTAAGTTGTTTTACTATTGAACCGGTTGGTGGCTCTGATGATGATGTTGTAGAAGATCTACCCTATGCGATTAAGGTTGCTGGACACCTGGGAGTCGACCTTCAAATCGTCAAGATTGATTCTAATAATTTAGCAAATGATCTTGTAGAAATGGTTTGGCAACTTGATGAACCACTCGCTGATCCTGCGCCGTTAAATGTTTTATATATTTCTAGACTAGCTAAGGAGAGAGGAATCAAGGTATTACTGTCGGGGTCTGGTGGTGATGATCTCTTTACAGGGTATCGTCGTCACTTGGCTCTGCGTTATGAAGGTCTATGGTCATGGCTTCCTCCTATTGCACGGCAAGGGTTAGAAAGATTTTCAATAAATCTAGATCAAAGTAAAACTATAGGGCGTAGGCTGAGTCGTCTGTTCAATAATGCGGGAGCTTCTGGTGACGAACGTTTATCAGCTTATTTCGCCTGGGTTAGGCGGGATGACATAGAGCCTTTATTTTCACCTGAAATGCGTAATGCAGTTAAGTCTATTAGACCCGAGCAACCAATGCTGGACTTTTTGGCTGGAGGTGATAACGGAGTAAGCCCCATGGACCGTATGCTTACTCTAGAGCAACGTTTTTTTCTTGCAGATCACAATCTAATATACACCGATAAAATGTCCATGGCCGCGGGAGTTGAGGTGCGGGTTCCATTTTTGGATTTAGATCTGGTTGAGTTAGCGTCGTCCATTCCAGACAAATTCAAGCAGAAGGGGCGCATTGGTAAATGGGTCTTGAAAAAGGCAATGGAGCCCTACCTGCCGCACGATATTATCTATAGGCCAAAAACCGGATTTGGGGCACCGTTGAGGCGCTGGATTAAATATGATCTTAGAGATTTAGTCAGTGATATTTTGTCAGAACAGAGTATCCAAAGGCGCGGCTTGTTTGACGCTAAAAACGTTAAGCAGTTGATCAATGATAATGATTCTGGACGACGGGATTCGGCTTATACAATATTTTCTTTGCTGTGTATCGAAATATGGTGCCGAAAATTTATCGATGGTAATCGGCGACCAAACGTGAAACTAGCGAATGTGTAATGAAGCAAATAATTCAAAACCTTAAAAATGGCGAAACGTCGTTGATTGAAGTGCCATCCCCTGAAGTATCCCGTGGTAATCTACTAATCAATACAACGGTCAGCCTGATTTCAGCTGGTACTGAGCGAATGTTAGTTGATTTCGGTAAGGCTGGTTATCTTGCTAAAGCTAGACAGCAACCTGACAAAGTTAAAGAAGTGTTAGTCAAGGTTAAAACTGATGGCTTAGCGACGACATATGAAGCAGTTCAAAGTAAGCTTTCGCAGCCGATCGCTCTTGGCTACTGTAATGTGGGTAAAGTGGTAGAAGTAGGTTCCGGTGTAGAAGGCTTTGCTGTTGGACAGAGGGTTATTAGTAATGGTAACCATTCTGAAGTTGTCTCCGTGCCGAAAAATCTGTGTGCTCGGGTCCCTGACAATGTTAGCGATGAGCAAGCGAGTTTTGTGATTTTGGCTGCAATTGGCCTACAGGGAATTCGTCTGGCAAATGTTACGTTAGGAGAGAGTTTTGTAGTTGTTGGGCTCGGAGCGATTGGGCTGATGACGGTCCAAATATTACGGGCACATGGTTGTCGGGTGTTGGCTGTTGACACCCAACCTGACCGTTTGGAACTCGCGGCACAGTTTGGCGCCGATACGGCTAATCCGGCGGCCGGAGAGGATGTTTTGGCCGCGGCGGATAAGTTCTCTCGGAGTCGAGGCGTTGATGGCGTCATAATTACTGCTTCAGCTAAGAGCCACGATGTCGTTAGTCAAGCTGCAAAGATGTGCCGCAAACGAGGGCGAATAATTCTCGTTGGGGTGGTAGGCCTAAATTTAGTAAGAGATGATTTTTACGAGAAGGAACTGAGTTTTCAGGTAAGTTGTTCTTATGGTCCTGGGCGTTATGATTCAAATTACGAAGAGGCAGGGTATGATTACCCATTGGCCTTTGTTAGGTGGACTGAACAGCGTAACTTCGAAGCAGTTTTAGACTTAATGGCCTCGGGGCAGGTCAATGCAGAGCCACTGATAAGTCATAGAGTGGCCTTCGAGCAAGCACCTGAGATCTATAGAAAATTGTCAGAGGGTGAGCAGGGTCTAGGGATGATCTTGCAATATTCATCGCCGTCATTTGAAAGAAACTTAAAGACCATAGCGCTACCAAGGCTTACTGGATCTATAACCTCGAATGCCCATTCCCCTGTGGTTGGTTTCATTGGAGCGGGTAACTACGCCTCCAGAGTACTTATTCCTGCATTTAAGAAGGCAGGGGTAAAACTGCATTCAGTCGTAACGTCTGGGGGATTAAGTGGTAGTATTCATGGTGCGGCGGCTGGGTTTCAATATTCATCAACAGATGTTGATGCAACCTTCAACAATGATAGCATTGACGTTATCGCAGTCGCTACGCGACATGATTCACATTCTCACCTTGTATGTCGTGGTCTACAATCGGGAAAAAGTGTGTTCGTAGAAAAGCCGTTAGCTATTGATCGTGAAGGGTTAACTGCGATTCAGGCAGTGCACTTAGGGCTAAAGGATAAGCTAGATGCGGCGCCGAAAAACCATCTCATGGTGGGGTTCAACCGTCGATATTCACCGCACATTACTAAAATGAAGTCCTTGTTGGCCAAGGTGAAAGAACCAAAGTCATTTGTTATGACGATGAATGCTGGCCGTATTCCCGCGGGACATTGGGTTCACGACAGTGCGGAGGGTGGAGGGCGAATTATTGGAGAAGCCTGCCATTATATTGATTTGATGCGATTTTTGGTCGGGGCGAATATCGTCGATGTACAAGCTCGCTGTATGGGACAGTTAGCGTCCGGTAAGGTTAATGATGACAACGCGACAATCATACTAGGGTTTTCTGATGGATCGTTTGGTACGATCAATTACTTATCTAATGGTTCCGATGCTTATCCAAAGGAGACGATTGAGGTCTTTTCTGCGGGTGGTGTTTTATCCCTAGATAATTTTAGAGTACTTAAAGGCTATGGATGGAGTGGCTTTAAGGTATTTAAAACCTGGCGTCAAGATAAGGGCCAAACGGAATGTGTTAAGGCATTTTTGTCAGGGATACGCGAAAACGTACCTGCAATCCCTTTCGATGAGCTAATTGAAGTAGCTAGTGTTTCTTTGGACGTGGCTGAGCTAATTAGAAAGCAATCTTGAGGATTGGACTCTACTTTCATACGATTAGATATCTGAAATTAAAACAACTTTTTTTTCAGGTGTTACGTCGGGTTTATAGGCCATCTATCCATGTTAATCATCTGACTCCAGCCATTCGTTCCGTCAGCGGTTTTCTTGTTACTACTATAGAGAAGGAAATATCTTTGATTAGCCCTAGACGGTTTAGGTTCTATGGTGAGGAAGGTGATTTACAGAGCGTTGGATGGACTGGAAATAAAAAAGAGAGGCTTTGGCGCTACAACCAGCATTACTTCGATGATCTAAATGGTAAAAATCCTCTGAATAGACGTGATTGGCATCGCGATTTACTCAGTGACTGGCTTCTGGTTAATTCATATGCTGGCGGCGTTGGTTGGGAGCCATACCCGCTTTCCCTAAGAGTTGTAAACTGGATTAAATGGGATTTGGCTGAGGGCGAGTTATCCGATGATTGCCGCGAAAGCCTATATTCACAGGGGCTGACACTTGAAAAAAACATCGAGTACCACATCCTTGGTAATCACTTGTTTGCTAACGCAAAGGCCTTAATATTTTTGGGTTGTTACTTTGAGGGGCTGGATGCAAAAAGATGGTTGGATAAAGGCAGTAAAATCATTATTGAAGAGCTGAAGGTTCAAGTCCTGTGTGACGGTGGCCATTATGAGCTGTCACCTATGTATCATTGCATCTTCTTAGAAGATATTTTGGATTTGATAAATATTTTGTCCGCATATCAACTAATTAACTCGGAAAAGACGCTAGTGTCTTTGAAGAAAGTAATCCCTTCTATGCTGACATGGATGAGGGAGATGACTTTTGATGATGGCGCAGTTTCTTGTTTTAATGATTCTGCGACTAATATAGCGCCCAATCCGACGGATCTTGAAAAATATGCAGCAAAGCTAGGGCTGCATTCATTAGCAAAAGCTCGACTAACAGAAATTCATTACAAACATCTTGTTGGTTCTGGGTATATAGCCGTCACTAGGGGTGATGTGAAGCTGGTTTTGGACGTGGCTAGGTTAGGGCCAGACTATCTTCTTGCTCATGCTCATGCGGATAATCTGGCTTTTGAAATGTCGTCTGGTAAGCAACGAATTTTTGTTAATTCAGGTACCTCTTG
>ERZ807291.2945-NODE-2945-length-24804-cov-9.751667_pt1 | contig 24804 bp, 24 predicted proteins | sample MGYA00521257_ERZ807291 | MGnify/ENA primary metagenome ERZ807291 (study PRJEB31413, sample SAMN03169783) | marine metagenome | biome: Marine; feature: Water; material: Subsurface seawater | place: North Sea | collected 2011-04-28 | depth 1 m m ... | reverse complement strand
GACTTCCTAGGCATAACTAACGAAGCTATCTCTAACGCAGCCACAGGCGAAGTTGCTGTACAGGGTGGTGTAGCAACTAATCCGACAGGACCATACACTCTTACGGCAGGATCACCTAACCAATTTACATCAAGCACTCTTAGCGATCCTTATACTCAGGTAGTTTATGACTCCTCGAATAATAAAATTGTTGTTTTATACAGAGATTCGAGCAATTCAAGTTACGGGACTGCCATAGTAGGAACTGTATCAGGTACGAGTATATCTTACGGGTCTCCTGTAATTTTTGAAGCAGCGCAGTCTATTTTGATATCCGCTACATACGATTCAAATAGTAACAAGGTTGTTGTGTGCTATCGTGATAGCGGTAATTCAAGTTACGGTACTGCAATAGTAGGAACGGTGAGCGGCACGTCTATAAGTTTTGGAACTGCGGCAGTCTTCCAATCTTCAAGCGTAAGCTATGTTAGCAGTGTCCAAGACAGCGACACCAATAAAACTATAATAGCGTACAGAGATAACGGCGGTTCTAATCACGGTAAATCTATAGTTGGAACGGTGTCCGGTACTTCTATATCTTTTGGGTCCGCTACGACTTTTGCATCCTCAACGGTACAGCACGTTTCCATAGGTTATGACGCGACAAACAGCCGCGCAGTAATCGCATACGAGACTGGAACCAACGGCAAAGCTATTGTCGGTACTGTTAGCGGTACTTCTATTAGCTTCGGATCAGCAGTGACATTCTTATCGGGAAAAGAACCCCAAGACCCGACCACAACATTTGATCCAAGTAGTGGAAAAGTACTTATTAGCTATGGCTATATTGCTTCATCAGCGTATCAGGGTACTTTCGGTATTGTTGGTACTGTTAGCGGCACTTCTATTAGCTTTGGATCAGAGCAATATGCGTTTGGGGCAGGTTACGCTCAACCTTATACGGGTGCTGTTTACGATCCTGATACTAATAAAATAATTCTTGTTGCTTCAACATCCGAGAACAGTTACGCAGGTGGGTCAATAGTGGCAACCATCTCTGGTACATCTGTTTCTTTTGGTGCTTTCAATCTGTTTGATAGTGCAAGAACAAACTATAATTCTATTGCTTATGATACAACTAGTAATAAATCTATTATAGCTTATGGAGCAGATACTACCGGTGGAGAATGCGTAGTGGGTACAGTAAGCGATGCGGTTATACTTACCCCAGGCACAGACTACTTTGTCCAAGATGACGGAACATTAAGTACTACATCCTCATCAGTCGCGGCAGGTAAAGCAATAGGGACAACCTCATTGTTGCTGAAAGGATAGGCCCGGATATAATTTAATATAAATACAAATAGTAAAATTAATTACTACATTATACATTAACAAAACACAAAGGAAATTGTTCTATGAAAACTATTGTAGATACCGCAACTAACGTATCAAAGTACCTTTTAGCAGACGACAAAGCTCTTACTATGGGTTCAGACGTTATTACTATCGGCGATCCAGAAGAGTTGATTATCGGTGATATGAACACTGGTAATGCAACACTAATCGAAGGTGTTACTACACCTGATGACTGGTATGGTTGTAAGTACACATGCGCCGCTGACGGTACTTGGGCTGCTGTCGAAGGATGGGTTGACCCACGCATAGAAGACGAAGAGTAAAATCTAAGTCCAATCCCTTCACTTAAACTCCTGTATCGCATCCCGGTACGGGAGTTTTTGTTTTGCGCTCAATCCTCTATCTCTTATAAATAGTAGATATACAGAGGACACATCATGGCAAACCCAGCAACAAGAGATGAACTAAAAGAGTGGTGCCTACGCAGCTTAGGTAAGCCTGTGGTCGATATAAATGTTGATGATGAACAACTTGAAGATCGTATCGACGAAGCTATAGCTTACTACAGAGACTATCACTTTGATGGTACTGAGCACGTATACTACAGACATCAATGTACAGCCGAAGATCAAACTAACGGTTACATAACTGTACCGGAAGGTATTATAGGTGTCACTGGATGCTTTGTAGTTGGAGGCACTTACTCAGTAAACAATCTCTTCAACGTCAGATATCAAATACATCTCAACGATATGTACAATATGTTACAATCGTCTATTGTACCCTACACCATGGCGATGACTCATGTTAACATGCTTGAAGAAATGTTCGTGGGTAAGCAGCCTATAAGATACAATCGCCACAACGACAGAGTGTATATCGACACTAGCTGGAAAGACAAAATACCACTGAACAGCTTTCTTGTATTAGATGCCTATCAAGTATTAGACCCTGATATTAGCACGGATATGTACAGCGATAGATGGCTCCTTCGTTACACTACCCAACTCTTTAAGCGACAGTGGGGTGAGAATCTTAAAAAGTTTGAAGGCCTTCAGATGCCTGGTGGTCTGACGTTCAACGGTCAGAAGATATGGGAAGAAGCTCAAGAGGCTATGATGAAGCTCGAAGATGAGATGATTTCTAGCTACAGTTTACCAGTCCATGACCTCATTGGGTAGCAAATATGTATTGCGTTTACTGGATAAAACGTCTATCGCATACCAATCCCCTAAGCGAGGGATATGTCGGTGTGTCGAGTAACATTGAAAAAAGACTTATGTCCCATAAAAAGAGCAAACATAGAGTCGGCAAAGCAATTAGAAAATATAATGTTATTGTTTGTGGTATCCTATGTGAAAATCTTAGCGAGAAAGAAGCTCTTACAATTGAGCGTAGTTATCGACCCGAAGAAAACATTGGATGGAATCATGCCAAGGGTGGGGGAAAGCCTCCTCCTTGCAAACCTGGTATTAAAAGAGGTAAAGAGTGGCATGATAAGATTACAAAAGTAAATAAAGAAAGATATGACAGAGGTGTGGGTCTAGGGGCATGGAATGGAAGCAGTGCTCAAAAAGAATACTTAAAAGAAATATATGCAGGCCGAGTTATAACATGGGGAGATAAAATTTCAGCAAGCAAAAAGCTCAATCCGTGGCCTAAGGGCAATCCTATGGATTCTGATTTAAGCAGAAAAAAAGTAAGTGATTCTAAGACAGGTACCAAGGGTCTGTACAAAGACAATAATCGCAAGATGGCTATTCCAGGATCGTCCAAATGGAATTTGTTGGTTGCTGATGGATGGGTTTCTAAGTAATGGCTACTAATGTTTACTTCAACAATTTCTCTTATGGAAGAGAGCAAGATCTCGTAGAGGATCTTACCATAGAGGCTATTAAAATCTATGGTCACAACGTCAAGTATCTTCCAAGGACTACAGTAAATGTAGATCATCTGTTTGGTGAGGATGCCTCGTCTAAGTTTGATGAGGCCATTGATGTTGAAATGTACATAAAGAATGTGGAAGGTTTAGAGGGTGAAGGTGATCTTCTATCTCGCTTCGGTTTAGAGATAAGAGACCAGATTACTTTTACAGTAGCCAGAAAACGTTTTGATCAAGCTATAACCTCTCCTAAAATAATTACAGAAGTTGGATACAATCTTGTATTCGAAGATGGTAGTACCAAGACCCCTTCACGTCAGTACTTGACAGGATCTAAAGATACAGATACCTTCATGCTGGAAGGCGACGACTATCTGAACGATATCAATAGACCTCAAGAAGGGGATCTGATATACTTCCCTATGATCGACAAATTATTTGAGATTAAGTTTGTTGAGCATGAACAAATATTCTATCAGACTGGTCGATTACAGACCTACGATGTTAGATGCGAGTTATTCGAGTATAGCTCTGAGCGTATGGATACTGGCATTAGCGATATTGATGATATAGAGTCTACTTACAGTCTCAATGTATTAGACCAGCAGTTCACACTTGAGGACGGCACTGGTGTTGTTAAGCTCGAGGACAATAATACATTGCTACAAGAGTACAGAATAGAGCAAGCTGACAGATCAGCTAATAACGAATTCTTTCAAACGAATGCTGATAATATACTAGACTTCAGTGAACAGAATCCCTTTGGGGATATCGATAGGTATTAAGTATGTTTGGAAATAGTTTTTATCACGGAACCCTTCGCAAGTACGTTATTGTATTTGGCAATATGTTCAATGGTATATATCTACAAAGATTGAATCAAAGTGAAACTGTTATTCAGACACTCAAGGTACCTATTGCCTACGGTCCAAAAGAAAAATTCTTAGTACGACTAGCTCAAGATCCAAACTTAGATCAAGATGTTGCATTATCTCTGCCAAGAATTGGATTTGAGATGATGGGAATATCTTACGCAGCAAATAGAAAACTAGCATCTACTCAGCAAAATGTAAGTGTAAGCTCTACAGATACAGGTGCACTCAGTACTCAATATATACCTGTACCGTATGATATTCAGTTTCGCTTGAGTATATTTGTAAAGAACGCTGACGATGGTACTCAGATACTTGAGCAAATACTTCCTTACTTTCAGCCCGAATGGACAAACAACATCAAGCTGATACCTGGAATGGATTTGACATATGACGTTCCATGTATACTTACAGACGTAAGCGTCCAAGATGCGTACGAGGGAGATTTCTCCACAAGACGTACTCTAATGTGGGACCTCAACTTTACTATGAAGGGATATGTATTTGGTCCTACTTCTACAAGTGGAATTATAAAGAGAGCATTAATTGATGCTCACACTGACTTGCCTCGCTCTAGTCCTTCAGAAAGGATTACAGTAGAGCCTGGTCTAACATCTACTGGCCTTCCAACATCTAACTCGGCCTTGTCCGTACCAGTGCAGGAAATAAGCGCTGATGATGATTATGGATTTGCCACTAACATAACTGACATATAATATGAAAAAGACGCGCATGGAAGAAAGTTTCGAAGATATATTCAACCTCCCTCAATCTGAGATTGTGGAAGAAGATACGCCTTCAGAGCTTGTAGAACCCGCTCTGCCGTCTGTTAGCAGTGACATAGATAGTGACTACCAGTATGCAAGAGAAAACCTATACAACGTAATTGAAAGAGGATCTGATGCATTAAATACTCTTGTCGAGCTTGCTAATCAAAGCGAGTCTCCAAGAGCGTTCGAAGTTGTTGGTACGTTAATTAAAACATTGACTGATGCTAACAAAGATCTCCTCGAAGTTCAAAAGAAAGTCAAATCATTAAAAGAAGAATCTGCCAAAGGACCGACCAACGTCACCAACGCTCTCTTTGTAGGAAACACTGCTGAGTTACAACAATTGATTAAGGACAACAGTAAAAATGTATGAATATAGAGCGAATATAAATAGAGTAGTGGACGGTGATACTGTGGACGTCGACATCGACCTTGGGTTCGGTGTATGGATGAAAGATGAGAGAGTTCGGCTTGCTGGCATCGATACCCCAGAAAGCAGGACTCGCGACAAAGTTGAGAAGAAGTTTGGCCTAGCGTCTAAAAAAAGATTAAAAGAGCTCCTCGGTAAACAAGCTATTCTTAAAACTCAAATAGATCGAAACGGTGAAGATGCTAAGGGAAAGTTTGGCAGGATACTAGGAGACTTTCTTATTGATGGCGGTAGCGTATGCCAGCAAATGATTGATGAAGGACAAGCTGTAGCATATCATGGTCAGAACAAAGAGGATGTTCAAGCGGAACACTTGGACAATAGAGAACGATTGATCAGTGAAGGCAAAGTAAGTATCTAATGTCCCTTTGGGGGCAACACCGTAAGTATACAAGTGATTAGGGGCAAGGTCAACGTAAATGCCTGATATATATCTCGGAAACAAGAATTTAAAGTCTGCCGGCGTACCAATTGAGTTTACTCAAGAGCAAGTCTTAGAATACGTTAAGGTAGCACGCGATCCTCAGTACTTTGTAAACGAGTATGTAAAAATTGTTAGTGTGGATGAAGGTCTTATTCCTTTCGGCACGTGGGACTTCCAAAATGAGATGCTTGATGTATTCGAAGCTAATCGTTTCTCTCTATGCAAACTACCAAGACAGGTAGGTAAGACCACAACGGTTGGAGCCTATCTTCTTTGGAAGATATTGTTTACTGACCAGTATAGTATTGCTGTCCTTGCCAACAAAAGATCCCAAGCAATAGAAATCCTTGGTAGAATACAATTGATGTATGAGCATCTGCCTAAATGGATGCAGCAAGGTATTTTGGAATGGAACAAAGGTAGTATAAAGTTAGAAAATGGTTCAGAAATTATAGCATCGTCCACGTCTTCAAGTGCTATTCGTGGTACATCCCAGAATCTCATCTACCTTGATGAGTTTGCATTCGTACCCAACAATATACAGGAAGAGTTTTTTACCTCTGTATTCCCTACAATTTCATCTGGTAAGTCTTCGAAGGTTATTATAACTTCTACACCAAATGGAATGAATATGTTCTATAAGCTGTGGGTCGACAGCGAGGAAAATAGAAACGATTACGAGCGTGTTGAAATACATTGGTCCGATGTTCCGGGTCGAGATGAAGAGTGGCGTGAAGAGACCATACGAGCAACATCAGAAGAACAATTCCGCCAAGAGTTTGAAAGTTTTGCAGGATCAACATATATAAATACTATACAGCATGGTAGAATAACAGCTGAGGAGTATTGGAAAATTGCCAAGCAGAATCAAGAAACAAAAATCTAAAAATGGCAAGCAGTATAAACGAAGCCTCGATAGCACTTATTTCAGGCACGTAGATCAATTGGATCATGTGCAGCGCATGTATGAGGAGGGTGAGAGTCTCTCTGTCATAAAGCTGACATACAACTATTATGTAGCTAATGTTATCAAGGGATATGCAAAGAGAAACAACTGGTCACGCAAAGAGAAAATTTTACCCAAAGGCGAGCTCGCTGCTTTAGTCCTAAAAATTAAAAACAACAAAAGTCAGGGGTTTGGCGCATCGCTTAAATGCGACGATGTTGTGACAAGGTCGATAAATCATTACGACTCATCTGATCATAGATTGGTGCAAAAGGCTTACAATATATGCTATCCTAATAGCATTAAAAAATGCCTGTCCTGCGAGGTCGACCTTAAATTTTCTACATTCGATACAGGGTATGGAGCATACAACGGCAAGAAGATATGTGGGAAATGCATTAATTCGAAATTTACATCAAGAACCAGGTGTAGCAAGGCTAGTTTAGATCTTTTTGATGAAATATATTGTTTGCTGAATGACAGCGAACGCGCTGGTTGTCGTTATGCTTCGTTGAATAGTGAAAAAACAATTAGCACCATCAACCACCAAGATTTTCATCCGCTGATTAACAAAAGAGTTTATTATTTAGATTTTGTAATAGGTAACAAAAACATTGAATACGACTCTAAGAGGTGGCACAACCGAGAGAAAGACAGCGTAAGAGATGAGTTTCTAGCTACAAAAAATATACAAGTACACCGAGTCGATCACGATGAATGTAAAAAAAATCGAAACAAGGTTTTGAAGGAATGTCTGAATTTTATACTAACGTAAGTAACGACAAAGTTTGTACTCCTGCAGGATACGAAGACTTTTATGGTGTACAAAGAATTCATCGCGACTTCTACTGGCACTTAATTACAGAGCAAGGACAGGAGCTCAAGTGCTCAGTAAACCATCCGATAAAAAACAATGATGGAGTGTTTATAAAAGCCAATGAATATAAGAGAGGAGATGTAGTACAAACAGACGTAGGCTCACAAACTCTAGTTTACAGCGAGTTCGTTAACGAACCAATATACCTTTATGACTTCATAGACGTTGGAGAACGAAAAGAATTATATACCAACGGCATAGTTAGCCATAACTGCGAATTCCTTGGAAGTACCAACACATTAATTCACGCTACCAAGCTAAGAGCCCTGACATTCCGAACACCTTTATACGAGAAGAATAACTTTAAATGTTACCACGAGCCAGAGCCAGATAGAAGTTACGTAATAGTAGTTGATACATCACGAGGATTAGGATTAGACTACTCAGCCTTTATTGTATTCGACATAACTGAATATCCTTATAGAGGCGTGGGCAAGTACAGAAGCAAAGACATATCCCCTCTACTTTATCCAGATGTTATATACAATGCTGCTAGAAAGTACAACGACGCTTTTGTTCTTGTCGAAATAAACGACATTGGAGAGCAAGTAGCTAATATATTATATAACGATTTTGAGTATGAAAACATATTTAGAACCTCGCAGAAAGGGGGGATCCAATATATAACATCAGGCTTTAGCGGAGGCCGAGCCCAATTAGGAGTAAGAACGTCTAAAACCGTAAAAAGAATAGGATGTTCAGTATTAAAAGATGTAGTAGAACAAGACAAACTTATATTTGAAGACTACGAATATGTCAACGAACTATGCAACTTCGTACAAGTTAAGGAAAGTTTTCAAGCAGAACAAGGCTTCCATGATGATATTGTGATGTGCACAGTCCTATTCTCCTGGCTAATACGACAGGATTATTTTAAAGACTTGACCAATAAAGATTTGAGAAAAAAACTATACGCTGATAATCAACAAATGATAGAGGACGACGTTCTTCCTTTTGGATTCATTGATGATGGCAGCGGAGATGATGGTATAATTGATATTGATGTAGATAGACTAGGATGGTCGTTACCTTCTAGCGACACTATATCTGATAAGTGGTAATATGGTGAAATTTGATGTATTATAAATAAATGGAATGCACAACAACAAAATAAAAAAGAATACCCTCAATTAAGGAGAGACACAAATGCCATTCCAAGTATCACCAGGAGTCAATGTTAGCGAACTTGATCAAACTACTGTTGTTCCCGCCGTATCGACTACCGAAGGCGGTATTGCCGGTCATTTTCGTTGGGGCCCAGTTGAACAGCTAACTCTAATTACCTCAGAAGATAAGCTAGTTGGTCAATTTCAAAAGCCGACAACAACAGTATACAACGATTTCTTTACCGCTGCGAACTTTCTATCCTACGGTAATGCATTGTACGTCGTTCGTGCATCAAGCACAGGTCAAGCCAATGCTACGCAGAATGCTGGTAACACCGTTATTACTCTTGTAAAGAGTTCAGAAGATTACGAAAACAACTATTCATCGGGTATTGCTACCGTTGGTGATTTTGTTGCTCGATATCCTGGCGAGCTAGGTAACTCTTTGAAGACATCTGTATGTGCGTCTGCAACTGCTTTCAAATCAACGCTTACTGGAACATATACAATAACAGCTAATACAACATCTATTGCTTTTTCTGCTAACCAAGCTAGTACGCTGGTAGCTGGAGATCTATTAGAAGTAGGAGCTACGCTTGGCGCCAAGCAAACAATCAAAGTATCGTCAGTCGATGCTGGAGGACTCTCAGCTGTACTCGAAAAGGCCTATACAGGAGATTCAGTAGCAGCCAATACTGCCATTGTACGTAAGTGGGAATATTCTACTGTGACAGATAGAGCTCCTGGCACATCTGCCTATGCTACACAAAGAGGCGGATCAGCAGACGGTATGCACGTTGTTGTATCAGACGAAGATGGATTGTGGACTGGAGTGAAAGGGCAAGTTCTTGAAGTGTTCCAGAATGTTTCCTTAGCCTCAGATGCAAAAACAGAAACAGGTGCAACCAACTACTACAAAGATGTAGTCAACAACAGATCTCGATATGTATGGTGGACTGCACACAACAGTGGCAATACAAATGCAGGTAGTGCAGCGCAAGGTGTAACCTTTGTTGGCGGCACAACTCCTCAGACAGCATCGTTTGTAAATGGTGCGGACGGAAGTGCTCCTACAGCTGGTCAAACAATTGACGGATACCGTAAGTTCAGAAATTCAGAAGACGTAGATATTTCTTTCCTTCTTGCAGCTGGAAATGGTCAGACTGTTGTAACAGACATGATTACCAACATTGCTGATGTTCGTAAAGATATATTAGTTTGTTTATCTCCAACTAGCACCACTGTTGTAGACAATGCTTCATACGATGGCAAGCAAGTAGCTGATGTTGTAGCGTACAGAGATACTCTTCCTTCATCTTCATACGCTGTAATGGATAGTGCATGGAAATATCAGTACGATAAGTACAACGATGTTTATCGCTACGTTCCTGCAAATGGAGACACAGCTGGTACTATGGTAAGAACTGATAGCGCAAGAGACCCATGGTTCTCACCTGCAGGCTTCAGTCGCGGCCAGATCAAAAATGCTGTCAAGCTGGCATGGAATCCTACAAAGGCAGAAAGAGACTCCTTGTATCAAAACGGTGTTAACCCAATAGTCACCTTCCCTGGCCAAGGCACTGTCCTGTATGGAGATAAGACATTAACATCTGAGTCAAGTGCGTTTGATAGAATCAACGTACGTCGACTATTCATTGTTCTTGAAAAAGCAATATCGATAGCTGCTAACTCAACGTTATTTGAAATCAATGATGACTTTACAAGAGCTCAATTTAAGAATCTTGTAGAACCATTCCTGAGAGACGTTAAAGGCCGCCGTGGTATCACAGACTTCCAAGTCGTTTGTGATGGTACTAATAATACTGGTCAGATCATCGAGTCTAATCAGTTTGTTGGAGACATTTATGTCAAGCCTTCAAGGTCAATCAACTTCATCCAGCTGAATTTCGTAGCGGTGAGAACTGGCGTTGAATTCTCTGAAATAACCGGTCAATAAAATATAAATATAACTAATAGGTTTACAGGAGAAAACAAATGGCTTTTAATATAAGCGACTTTCGAGGTCAGTTAGAATTTGGAGGGGCTCGTCCCTCCTTGTTCGAGGTGCAAATCTTTAACCCAGCAAATAATACTGGCGATTTGAAAACACCTTTCCTTGTTCGTGCGGCTCAGCTTCCTGGCTCTACAGTTGGAACAATTCCAGTTTCATACTTCGGTCGACAAATTAAGCTCGCTGGTAATAGAACATTCGGTGATTGGACAGTTACAATAATCAATGATGAAGACTTTTTGGTCCGTAATGCACTTGAAGAGTGGAACAACCAACTGAACACTAGAGAAGGCAATGTCCGAACTTCTGGTGATAATCCGTCTTCTTACAAGTCAACAGCCCTCGTCAAGCAATTTGGAAAAGACGGAACTGTTATTCGCGTATACGAGTTTGATGGAATTTGGTGTTCAGACATAGCCCCGATTGATCTTAACTGGGACGGCGAAGGAATTCAAGAGTTCAGCACAACATTCCAATACGATTACTGGCGTGTACAGGGTGGAACGACCGGCGATGCTGGCGGTCAATAATATTATATAAAATTGGAGCATATAGATGTCTAACGTACTGTACCCTAAAGCCAAAGAAGACTTTCTTGCTGGCAACCTAAATCTATCGAGCAACACAGTTACAATTGCGTTGGTCGATACTGGTGTTTACACATTCAGCAGTGCTCATGAAGATCGAGCAGATATACCTAACAGTGCAGTAATTTCGACATCGACACTTGCAAGCACCTCTATAACAGGAGGTGTCTTCGATGCTGACGATGCAAACTTTACTTCTGTGACCGGCGCTAACTGTGAAGCGCTAGTTATATATCATACTGATTCACAAGGCGGAAACGCAACATCGAGACTTATTGCTTTTATAGATACAGCAGCAGGTCTACCTATCCTTCCCAACGGCGGTGACATCACAGTTCGCTTCTCTACTGGTGCTGACAAAATATTTGCACTCTAATACCCCTGCCCTTTAATATGTAATAACACAGGTAAAAAAGGGGTGCTAAATATAGGCAGCACCCCCTTTTTTATTGAGGTTGAATATGCAGCTCTTCGGTTTTGAAATTACTAAAACATCATCTGAACTTGCGGATTCCAAAAATCTGCAGGGCATCGTTCCAATGGATCAAGAGGATGCTGTTACAGAAATAGCTCCTGGTGGTATGTATGGAACGCATCTAGATTTAGATGCCACGGCTAAGTCTGAAGGTGACTTGGTTACTAAGTATCGTGAAATGGTGTTGATGCCTGAGTGTGATACTGCAGTAGAGGATATTATTAACGACGCTATCATAATGGAAAACAATGCGTATCCTGTAGAGATAGTTCTCGACGAAACAAAACTTCCCAATAGAGTAAAAAAGATCGTCAGGGAAGAATTTGATAATGTCCTTTCGCTACTCGATTTCGGAAACAAAGGTTATGAAATATTCCGTAGGTGGTACGTAGATGGCCGGGTATACTATCAAATAGTGATAGACAAGAACGCCCCCCGCGAAGGTGTTAAAGAAGTTAGATACGTCGATCCCCGCAAAATTAAAAAGATGAGGGAAAACGTTGAGAAGAAGGATCCAAGTGGGGTAACAGAGTATCCTAAAATAAAAGAATTCTATCTGTACAATCCTAAAGGTATGGCCAATCAGCAGCAAGGAATTAAGATAGCTCCTGATAGTGTATGTTACGTTCCATCTGGACTTGTTGATGCACGTAACAAATTAACCTTAGGATATCTTCACAAAGCCATTAAGCCTCTTAACCAACTTAGAATGCTTGAAGACTCAGTAGTAATATACAGACTGTCTCGAGCCCCTGAACGTAGAATATTTTACATAGATGTAGGTAATCTACCCAAGGTAAAAGCAGAGCAATATCTGCGTGACATGATGGTAAAGCATAAGAACAAGCTGGTGTATGATGCTAGTACAGGTGAGGTCCGTGACGATCGACGCCATATGACAATGCTCGAAGACTTTTGGTTACCTCGCCGAGAAGGCGGCCGTGGTACAGAAATAACCACGTTACCTGGGGGTCAAAACTTGGGGGAGATGGATGACGTACTCTACTTCCAAAAGAAACTCCTCAAGTCTTTGAACGTACCTGTAAGTAGAATGGAAGCAGAAGTTAATTTCAACATTGGTCGTTCCACAGAAATATCAAGAGACGAAATTAAATTCCAAAAATTCATTAATCGAATACGAAACAAATTCTCAATTCTATTTGACAATCTGTTAGAGATACATCTTGCCCTCAAAGGTGTAATGACTAGATCGGAATGGAACGAAGTAAAGAATAGTATAACCTACAACTTTGCCAACGATAATCATTTCCAAGAGCTCAAGAAATCTGAAATAATGTCAGAACGAATGAGGCTGCTTGGCGAGATAGATCCATTGGTAGGCAAATACTTCTCATTGTCGTGGGTACGTAAAAATGTATTGCAAATGACAGAAGATGAAATAATTGCTATCAATAAAGAAATAGAAGTAGAAGGCAGTGACGAAGATATGGTCGACACTCAAGAACACCTTTCTTACATTGAAATTGAACCGGAAGATCCCATGGAAGTAACGGACAATACTCAAAACAAAACTCTTTCAGAAGAGGAAAAGCATCTCGTTGAGAGCATGACCAGATTCTACAATTCTATGTCCAGCGACTACGAAGAACCTAAAGAAGAATAAAAATGTTACCTCTAGATGAAGCCAAACTTCTAGCAACCCTTCTTGGCGTTCTCAAAAAAGAAAACAGCAAAGTCAAGGAGGATCTGCTAAAAGAGCTGTATCAGGAGCTTCAGAAAGAGATCGATGATCAGTCTGGGGTCAAATACCTCCAGCTCGATGAATTGGAAGAGCCCGTACCTATTCAGGTGTTCAAGGGCGAACAAGGTAAAGAAGGTCCGCGAGGAAAACAAGGACAGAAAGGTACCAAGGGAGACATAGGACCTCAAGGCGAAAGAGGTTCCATTGGACCTCAAGGTGACCGAGGCCTCGTTGGATCAATTGGACCTCAAGGTATTCAAGGCCTTGTAGGTAATCAAGGTCCTGCCGGTAAGGATGGTAAGGACGGCCTTGACGGTCACACCCCCGATGTAAAACCAATTGAAGATAGACTCTCAAGACTTTTCGATGAGTTTAAAGGAAGTGTGTCTGCGCAAGTCACGCGCATGGCATATGCAAAAGGACCTGGCGGCCTTGGAGGGTCATCATCCGGCTCTGGTGAAGTAAGACTCTTACGATTAGACGACGTCGATGACACTAATCTAGCTGATGGCAAAGCGTTAAGATATAACGCAAGCCTCGGTAAGTTTGAACTCGTAGCACCATTTAATCCTGAAGCTACAGGTCACCTAATACCATCCGCCAACAATGTGTATGACCTAGGTTCTCAAGGTAACCAGTGGCGTGACTTGTACCTTAGTGGTAGCTCGCTATTCATAAATGGCGTACCTGCAATGCAGCAGGATGCTAATACGGGCAATATATTACTTGCTACCAACACAGTAGTATCTGTTGCGAATGGTGCAATTTTACCGGTGGCGGCGAGCTCGATTGATAAAGAGACCGGACTGGTATTACCTCAAGCCACAGTTGCAGACCTAGATGGCTACCTGCAGGTGGCCAACGCTAACATCCTACTCGACGGCAAAGCGAATGCCGTTGATCTGTCTCAATATCTGCAAGTTGCCAATGCTATAAGCTCTAATGTGTCAGGAGTTACTAGCTACGACCAGCTGACTGGCAAGCCAAACCTCGATCAATATCTGCAAGTAGCTAACGTAGCTAGTATTAATGCTGATTATAATAATCTCAACAATACTCCTAACCTTGACATATACGCTGCAAACAGTGCTCTTGCATTAAAAGCAGACGCAGCAGATCTAAGCCAATACTTACAAGTAGCAAATAACTTCAGTGGTGCTTATGGAGATCTAACTGGCGCGCCTAGTTTAGATGTTTACGCTGCGAATAGCGCTCTTGCATTAAAAGCAGATACTGCTGATCTAAGCCAATACTTGCAAGTGGCCAATAGCTTTAACCAGTCTTATAATAATTTGACTGATAAGCCCAACCTCGACGTATACGCATCTAACACGTACGTCAATACGCAGCTGTCAAATAAAGCTGACGTATCGGCCCTTAACAACTACTTGCAAGTAGCTAATAATTTTAGTGGGGTCTACGGTGACCTAACAAGTAAGCCTGACCTCGACATATATGCAACCAATACTGCTCTCAATCTTAAAGCCGATAGTATTGACCTCACTCATTATCTACAAGTTGCCAACGCATCGAGCATTAGTGTTGATTATAATAATCTTACAAATGCTCCTAACCTTGACATCTATGCATCCAACAATGCCCTGGCGTTAAAGGCTGATAGCGCCGCTCTAAGCGATTATATTCAAGTAGCTAATGTAAGTGCCCTAGTAACTCAAAGTATCGATAATTTAGTGGATAGTGCGCCTGCAGCACTCGATACATTAAATGAGCTTGCAGCTGCATTAGGTGACGATAATAACTTTGCATCAACAGTAACTACCAACCTAGCTAGCAAAGCATCCAACACATATGTCAATACTCAACTAGGCACCAAAGCTAATGCTACGGATCTCAATAACTATCTGCTAGTAGCCAATAGCTTCAGCGAGTCTTACAATGACCTGACTGATAGACCTAATCTCGACATATACGCGTCTAATAATCATGTAAACACTCAGCTAAGCAATAAGGCAGATAGATCAGAGCTAACTGAATATCTGCAAGCAGCAAACAATTTTAGTGGCGTCTATAGTGATTTAACTGGCAAGCCCAATCTCGATATATACGCATCCAATACTGCTCTTGCATTAAAAGCTAATTCTACTGATTTGAATCAGTATGTGCAGGTGGCAAATGTCAGTGTACTAATAACGGATGGTCTGAACAGTCTAGTAGACGGGGCACCTGCTGCATTAGATACTTTAAATGAACTTGCTGCAGCTTTAGGTGATGATGGCGATTTCGCTACTACAATTACAACATCCCTTGCTGCAAAATCATCTAACACATATGTGAATACTGAGTTAGCCACTAAGGCGTCTAACACATATGTAAATACCGAGCTCGCCAACAAAACTTCATACACGTACGTTGACACACAGCTGAACGCCAAGGCTTCCAACGCCTACGTTAACACTCAGCTAAATACCAAAGCGTCGAACGCGTATGTTAACGTCCAGCTGGATACTAAGGCCTCTAATACATACGTTAACGCCCAGCTATCCAACAAAGCCAATGCTTCTGATTTAGATCAGTATCTACAAGCTGCCAATAATTTTAGCGGTGTATATGGAGATCTAACAGGCAAGCCTAATCTGGATATATACGCCTCCAATACGGCAATGTCGCTGAAGGCAGATAGCACAGATCTCAATCAATATCTACAAGTCGCTAACACATTCAGTGAATCGTATAACGATCTAACTGACAAACCAAACTTAGATTTGTATGCTGCAAATAGCAGCGTAAATAGTGCCCTTTCTCTCAAAGCAAATGCTGCCGATCTTAATCAATACTTACAAGTAGCTAATGTAAGTTCGTTGATATCAACGCAGATAGACAACCTTGTAGATGGCGCACCAGGTGCTCTGGATACTTTAAACGAGTTAGCTGCGTCTTTAGGAGACGATGATAATTTTGCAGGATCGATTACTACGAGTCTTGCTACTAAGGCATCTAACACATACGTAAGTACCCAGCTATCTAATAAAGCGGATGTTGTTGCATTAAACGACTATCTGCAGGTAGCAAATACCTTTAGTGGATCCTATAGTGATCTAACAGGAAAGCCTAACTTAGACGCCTACGCCTCTAACACGGCTATGTCACTAAAGGCAGATACGACAGCTTTAAACAATTATTTGAATGTAGCTAACACAGCTAATCTTGTATCTTCTATACAAAGTCAGGGTACTGGCCAAACCCTGATTGAAAGTAAGATAAATAATATATTAACACTGAAGACATTGAAGGCCGGCGCAGGACTTACTATTGTCGAGAACAATGGGGAAATCACCATTGCAGCTACTGGCGATCTCGCAGTTGAAGATAGACTAGACTTTGGATTTGTGGATAACGATTTCGGATCTATTACAGATGATGCAGAAACAGACTCAATTTTCGATTTTGGAACTCTATAACGAATGTCTATCGAAGTAAAACTCAGACGAGGTACCGCAAACCAACACTCAGGTTTTACTGGTGTTACGGGTGAGGTGACTGTAGATATTACCAATGATACCCTACGTGTACACGATGGAGTATTAGCTGGGGGACATCGTCTTGCGAGATATAGTGAGCTTACAGATGCAGGCGCTAATACAGGAATGGAGCTGTCACTAGCTACTCCTACAGACGGCAGTTTAACCAATAGCGCTGCCTATGAAAGTTTCACGACAGATACAACAGTAACCGACGCTATTGATATTCTGAATCAAGTTATCAACAATGTACGCAACGACACTTTTATAAAATCAGTCACCTTTACCGCTGATGCAACTGCGGGTGGTGCTGGTACAACAGTTACTCTTTCAACAAGCGTTGATGGAACTGCAAACGAGTTTGAGATAGATTGGGGGGATGGTGGCTCTAATACTGTCACTTCCGATTCTACACCAAGCCACACATATGCTACAAACAGTGGGTCTCCGTTTACAGTTGCCTTGACTGCTAGAAACACTTCAGGCAGTGGCGAGGGCATAAGCGCCGTATCATCTCGCACAGATTATATTACCATATACACAGCAACCCCTGCCGTAGACTTTGGAGTGTTTAGTAATTCAGTTGGCGGATCAGCGCTTACCGGTAGCAATCTATACGTAATTGAAGGTGGAGCATTGCACCTAGATAACAACACTACTAACATTGGATCTGCTGACGTAACCTACACAGTCGACTGGGGTGATGGTACTTCAGCAGAGACTATAGCAAATGATACATCAGCAGGTGGTACTGCAGGCAGTCGACTATCTCATACATGGGGTGCTAGCACTAGTAGTGGCACAGGTTCTGACACTATAACACTTACACTAGCTACCCACAGCACAGCCCTACCAGCAGATATTCCATCATCTGCAACAACATCCCTCAAAGTATATGACGATAGCCCAGCAACACCAAATGGTCTAAGTAGCAAGTCGATTGCATTTAGTGGCAGCACAGGAACTAGTCCAAGGCTGGCAAGTGGGTTCGCAGATAATACAGGTGGTGCTACTTACTCAACAGGTTCATCTGTAGAACGTACCACCTCAACAAGTGGTGACATTGTCAGCTCTACTTTATCGACGCTAACATATAATGCTGATAGTGGTACGCTTTCTGCTTTAGTGAACGGAGTTTCTGATGGGGCCATTAATCTTACAAGCTCCGATCAAACAGGAAGAACAACAAGCCTTGACATTACTAGCGAAAGCGACTATAATCTATTCAATGCTTCGGGATCACCAATATCTTTCTCGAGCAGTATATACCACCCTAGCTTATATTCAGGATTCAAGGCAAGGGTGGCTATTGCTGCCAGCGGTGTCTCAATTGGTGTTAACAGCATGCAGCTGTCGCACGATGCCACGGGTAGCACCAATGTCGTCGAGTTTGTAAAAGATGACCTCACTGCCACGCCTGTTATCAATATTTCGGTCGCGACCGTTACTGAAAACGCTGCTGGCTCATATCGATACATCAGTGGCATACCTTACTACAATAGTGGTAGTCCAAGCCTGTTGATAAGCGGATTACTTGTTGACAATCTCGTCGGACAATGCTATACTAATCAAAGTAATATTTTTGAAGTAGATGACGGCACAAATCAAGAAGGTACAAGTAGCAGTGTCGTGCTTAGTTCTGATTATACGTATTCGGATATTGATGGATCGTCAACAATGTTGTCCGGAGGAGTGCCGGTAGTCAACATAGGTACCTCAAGCCCCTATAATATTAGTGACTTGGTTGTACCTATAACAAGTTCAAATGTTAGATCGATAAGTAGGATCAAGGCTCGGGCTAGGAATGTCAATGGGATTGGTAGTTATTCTGGTGACCTCCCAACTAACATACAAGTTCACAAGTCGTCGCAATCAGGTATCATAGAACAAGCGATAGCTGTATCTGACTCTCTAGGTAGTACCTATGATGACGATGGTGTACGTATATTTGATTTTAGTGCCGCGACAACAGATACACCAACATACACTAGCAGCACTAACTTCTACACTAACAATTTATATTCAGAGGCATCAGATCCATCAGTTGTTGGTACCCAAGAAGCCACAATTAGATTAGGTGTTATTAAGCACGACGTAACTGACTACAGTGCAGGCTATTTGCCTGCGGGTCCAAATCGAAGTGGAGATACTGGCACACAGTACTTTACATTTGCGTTCCGTCGTACAGCAGTTGCCAACTTTGATATAAATATAACGAGTTCAGGGATCAGTGGTCTCTGGATTGCTGCTCCGGGTACAGGTATTGATAGTGCCAGTGGTTTAAATGGGTGGATTGATTCTTCTATTAACTATGGCGGCAGCGGTGTACCAGGTAGTGATACTAGCAACGGTGGTAATGGATCTAATGGTTGTGCCCTTACGGGCGGAGACATAATCCAAGCAGGCACATCGTTGAGCGGGGGTTACACAATGACTCTTGGTTCTGAAAATATGTCCAATGCAACAAGCAATGTAGTTCTAGTGAGAATTGCACTTGCAAGCGGTGAATCTATATCAGCGCTTAGCATAGGAGTGGCTAGCTAATGGCAGTTTCAGACAATCAAAAGTTAGACTATCTCTGGAAGAAAATTGGTTACGGTGTTTCAAAAACCGATACCAATAATAATAAAGCCGCTCCTAACGAATCGATTAGTAGCCCGCTACTTCTTCGTGGCGATAAAGTTTGGAAAGAAGCAGCATCAATCGCTGCTGTTATGCCAGGTGCATCTAATGACTACCTGACAGTATATCCAACTAGCTCCCCACAAGAGACGACTGAAGATAATACTTCAGCTCAATATAGGACATGGAAGACTGGCTTAACAGATTGGATACCACCGGAAATTGGTAGTACCTATCAAGTTAAAGTATATGTTCATAGCACAGGGAGTGCTGTATCAGCCGCAGCGAGTGGCACGCAATTATTTGCCGCAGGTTCAGGTAATAGTGATGAATGGTTTTTTGATTACCAGTCAGGATTACTACACTTCATTGGTACGAATCTACCAGGAGTAAGTTTTAGCGGTAAAAGCATATATGTATCCGGTGCAAGATATACTGGTACCTTTGGTGTGGGTGCAGCGGATGGTGCAACACTAAGAGATATAACCTTAGCTGGCAATACGACAATTTCTAATCTTGTATTATCGTCAGTATTAGGTACGCAGTATGGTGGAACAGGCCTGAGTTCATTTACTGAGAATGGAGTAATGATTGCTTCAAATACATCAGTATTGGGATTCGCAACTGGTACAACTGGTGAAGTACTTCAAGTAGGATCTGATGGGTCTCCTACATTCGATTCTCTTGATGGTGGTAATTTTTAGTGAATGAAAACGATAAAATTTTGGAAATTTATATTAGTCAGCAGCAAGAAAAGATTAACGAACTATCTCAACAGCTACTGATGGCCACGACGCGTAATAAATACTTAGAAGAGCAGTTGGGAATGTCGACTGAAAGACTCAAAGTATACGATAATATAAATAGAAAAAAAGTAAACGAAGTCAAAGGCTTCAATCTGAACAACAATAAGAAAGCAAAAACCTAGCAAGAAACCAAGCAAGAAAACCCTGTAACAAACTACCCCAAACCATTTACACATAAGGAAAAAAAAATGGCCTCAGTAATAAAACTCAAAAGAAGTTCCACTCCCGGTTCGGTCCCATCGTCACTGGAAGCTGGTGAGTTAGCAATTAACATCCCTGATAAGAAATTATTCTCGTCAGACGGTGCAAGTGTATTTAACGTATCTGGCGACCAATATAACGCCATCACACAAGCAAACGCTGCCACAGGCGGTGCTGACATTGTATTGACAGTTGACAACGACGCACTATCAAATGATGCTATTAGCTTAGTTGGTAGTACTAGTGTTGACGTAACCCGAGCTGCGAATGGTTCAATCGTCTTTCAATCAACAGGTACTGGTACTGTTGACGGATTCAACTCAGCTGTAACTGTCCAATTGTCTGGCGATGTTACTGGTAGTGCTACATTTGATTCAGGTGGCGATGTAGCTAATATTAGCACGACTATCGCAGACAACAGCCTCGTTCTAGGTACTGCTACTACTGGTGATTACGTAGCAAGCCTCGTAGCTGGCACAGACATGGTTGTCACTAACAACACTGGCGAAACTGCAACACCAACTGTTGCTCTAGCCGACAGCATTGCTGCTAACACTTCAGGTACTGCTGCTAAAGCAACTATCTTAGAAACTACACGTGCCATTGGTGGTGTTAACTTTAATGGTTCTGCAGCAATTAATCTTCCTGGTGTTAACGAAGCTGGTAACCAAGATACGTCTGGTAATGCAGCAACAGCTACAGCACTAGAAACTGCACGTACAATTGGTGGTGTATCATTTGATGGTACTGCACCAATTAATCTTCCTGGTGTTAACGCACTTGGTAACCAGAACACTACTGGTTCTGCCGCAACATTAACAACGCCACGTGCTATTGCAATAGACGGTGAAATTACTGGTACAGCAAACTTCGACGGTTCAGCTGGTATTACAATTAGTACTACAATGGCTGACAGCATCGTCGCTAACACTTCTGGTACTGCTGCTAAGGCAACAATATTAGAAACTGCACGCACTATTGCAATTACTGGCGACCAAGATGGTTCAGCGTCATTCGATGGTTCAGGTAACATCGAAATCGCAGTTACTACTCAAGCTGACAGTGTTGATCTAGGTACACATACTACTGGTAACTATGTTGCTGCCGTAACTGGTACAGCTAACGAAATCGCGGTAACTGGTACTGGTGAAGGTGCTAGCGTACAGGTTGGATTGCCTACAGACGTTACTATCGGTAACGATCTATCCGTAACAAACGATTTGGATGTTACAGGTAACTTGACTCTAGGTGGTAACTTAGAAGTTAATGGTACACTTACGTACATTAACTCTACTACAGTAACCATCGGCGACAACATGCTCAAGCTCGCCAATACCAACAACTCTGATACTATCGATACTGGTTTCTACGTACAGTATGACGATGGTGCTCAGAAGTTTGCTGGTTTGATCCGCGATGCATCTGACGGTAGCTTCCACTTGTTTGATGGCCTCACCACAGAGCCAGATCAGACAATTAACTTTGGAGCAACAGCTACTGCAACATTGAACGCCAACATAGACGGTGGCACGTACTAAGCAATAGGGATTTGGGGTACTAAGTACCCCACTACCTTAATCATTAATACGTAAAACGAGGTCTAAAATGGCATCTGTAATTCAAATAAAGCGTAGTACTGTAGCAGGCAATGCGCCATCTACAAGCAATATTACTACTGCAGAGCTAGCACTAAACACCGCTGATAAGCGACTGTATTCCTCAACGGGATCAGAAGTATTTGAAGTCGGCTCAAGTGTACACTCGTTAGCAGTTGGTACTGGTGCTTTCTCATTTGCGAATGGTGCAGTAACACTGCCCTCAGGGGATGGTACATCAGGTCAATCGCTTGTAACAGACGGCTCTGGTAATGTTACCTGGCAAAATCTTGATGTTGGTAACAATTACTCTATAATTGCAAAAACATCAACAGCCGATGTTGAAACTCTGCTCGACGATCTATCTCTTGATGATCATATTGTTGCGAACCCAGATGGATACATCTCATTTAGAACTGGCGCTACTACTGTAGCAAAGGTACCATACTTTGGAACAGCGACTGATGGTGTTGCTTTGACATTGGATCTTGGTGCTGACGTTGCTAGTAATACTGCTCTCACTGCATTGACAGCAAGAGTAGATACTATCGAAGGCGGTTCGTTCTAGCACGACTTAGTAAGAAAAAAGGGTACATATGTGCCCTTTCTTACTTTTTATTTGCCGCATATGCGGATTTTTTTTAGTATTTGATTTATTTTCTCTATATAGAGGTTTGGCATGTCATCGATTATAACCCTTAAGCGGAGCTCCGTTGCCGGCAAAGTACCGTCATCATCAAACGTATCTCAAGGTGAGCTCGCTCTTAACACGCAAGATGGACGACTCTATTCGTCTAATGGCACCGACGTATTCGAAGTTGGCGCATCCCCTCATTCCCTTTCTGTTGGTGCTGGTGGCTTTAATATAGCTAACGGTGCACTGGCATTTCCTACGTCGGATGGTTCTGCTAACCAGTTTATTAAAACTGATGGTAGCGGTAGCCTATCGTTTGGTACTCCAAGCCCGAGTAGACAAGCTATACATATTGTAACATCAGATACATTACTAGATTCCTCTGATCACGATAGTGCTGTAATAGTCAACACTACCAACAACGTGACCATTGAGCTCGATGAATCTACAAATCTTGTAATAGGGGATAAGTTTACTATCCTTCCTGTTAAAACTACTACTATTACCATACAACTTGACGGCACTGATTACTTCATGGGTAGCCCTTCAACATCGACGTTAGAGATTAGCGTAATGTCGGAAGCCCATATTCAGTCCTTTCAAGATAGAACAATAGACAGCGAAACAGGTGTAATGTCTGTAGCTTCTGAACTGCATTCAAAAATAGAAATATTGTATGTAGGCGGAAGAAAGTTTGTTTTAGTTAAATAGCGATAATAAATATTATAAATAATACATGAATGAATTAAACAAGAGGTTGTTATGTCAAATTTGCTCGATGACGCTATAGACGCGGTATATGATAAAAATCCTTCTGCCTTCCAAGATGCTGTTGGAGGTGTATTGCAGGATAAACTGAGAGAAAGAATTGGGGTAGAAAAGATATCTATATCTCAAAACTTTATGAGCGACAATGACTACGACAACGATGAACAAGAAGAGGCCGCAGATGAAGACTTTTAAAGAGTTGCTCGAAGCACCAGGTGCACCAGCTCAAGATAGCAAGGTTGTCAAAGATGATGAGCAAGAAGTAAAAAACTACAAGCCCCGTTCAAAAGGGGAAGAAGATTTTGTCAATGATCATAAGATAACCAAGATTGCTCATCCTGTAGCTACCGATGCCCAGTTCACTGGGGAAATCAAGCGTGGAAATCCGGACGACCATGTTGGAGGCAAGCAACATGCTCCAGGCGAGAAAATGGTAAAGCAAGGATCTTCGAGAGTAAGAGAGAGCTTCTCGTCCTTCGCGCAGGAGAATACAGATGGCGACGATTAAGCTACTATCTACCTCAGCTAGCCTCGGCGTTGCTAACAACATGGGCAATGCTACTATGGTAAGAGTCATTAATACTGCCTCAGCCGAAGTGACGTTGACGGTAGCTAATACCGTGGGCCCAGAGAATGGAGGCGGTCAAGCTGGATCAGTAGTACTAGAGGCTGGCGCATCTGAGATAATTGTTAAAGAGCCAACAGACACGGTTATAGCAGCAGCAGACACAAAGGCTACCGCGGTAGCAAGGTACTAATATGAAACTTATATGCGAAATCAACGAAGATCTTGAGTACGTAGCAGAAGAAGCCGATGGTGGTAAAAACCATTTCATCAAAGGCGTATTCATGCAAGGTAACATCAAGAACCGTAATGGTCGAATTTACCCTATGGAAGTTCTTCAGAAAGAAGTTGCTAGGTACAATGCTGATTATATCGACAGGAAGAGATCATTAGGTGAGCTCGGTCATCCAGCTGGTCCTACTATCAACCTCGATCGCGTTTCTCATATGATAACAGAGCTATATCAAGAAGGCGATAACTTCATGGGTAAAGCTAAGATACTCGATACTCCAATGGGGAACATTGTTAAGAATCTTATGAACGAAGGAGCTACTATCGGGGTATCTTCTCGAGGAATGGGTTCATTGAAGCAAAGAAATGGTGTTGCTGAAGTACAGAACGATTTCTATCTTGCAACAGCAGCCGATATTGTTGCTGATCCATCAGCACCTGATGCTTTCGTAGAAGGTATCATGGAAGGAAAAGAGTGGATCT
>ERZ807291.2925-NODE-2925-length-24900-cov-8.098531_pt1 | contig 24900 bp, 19 predicted proteins | sample MGYA00521257_ERZ807291 | MGnify/ENA primary metagenome ERZ807291 (study PRJEB31413, sample SAMN03169783) | marine metagenome | biome: Marine; feature: Water; material: Subsurface seawater | place: North Sea | collected 2011-04-28 | depth 1 m m ... | reverse complement strand
CTGTTATTGAGTTATCTTGATCAATCCATTTTTCTCCCGGATCAACCCTTAAAGTATGTTGGCTGGAACGAAGTAATTTATACTCCTCAAGATTGGGATCGAAGTATGAAAAATTGAGCACTGGAATATTTAACAACCCTGATTTGATTGGAGTGATCACATATTCGAAATTCTGGATGCCTTCAAATTTGGTTTGTGAGTCCCCTTCAAACAAGAAAGCGGGTGGCCCGACTTTAAAAGCGTTATTTGTTTCTAGGCTAGGGGCTGGCATTGCAGTGAAGTTTCCTCGTCCGGAAATTGAAAATGTAAGCCTTATGGGATCGCCAAGCGAAACATGATCAAGATCAACTTTTGATTTTGCTTCGAAGGCACCAATTGCACCACCGAAGGAACTTGGTCTACCAGTCGTTGGTAAGGGGCGGACTTCAACCGAATTTTTATTTGAAGATATCTTGATAGACTCTTCTCTTCCAAAACCAAAGAAAGGATCGTTGAAAAATGGGCTATGAAAAGGGGAGCTTCTTTTGCTATTAGTTCGAATGCGAACATTCGAGTGGTAGCTTAAGGGGTGATTTCCTGCACTCGTTGATGTAAGCCCGATTTTCCAAGAATAGGTGGTGTAGCTTTTATTATGCTTGAGCACATTTCTCTTTTCGGTGGGTTGACCCAACTCAGTGGCAGAAAACCCTTCGCTTTCTTTTACAGGAGCATTTTCAATTCTTGTAAAAGGCATACGATCCCAAAGAAATAATCCAACTTCAGAAACTACGGTTTCACCAACATATACATAATCACGGGGCATGGAAAATTCAATGAAAGCTGCTTGTTTGAGGTCATTTTGCTGCTGTTTTTCTTTTTGTTGGTTGACGATATCTTGCTGTGTGGGTGCTAACACTCGTAGGGGGGCAGCGGGTACATTGTATGATTTGCCATCAATTGATATTGGCCAACTCGGCATATTGAAAGTGCCCTCTTTCTTTGGACGAACCGAGAAGCTCAATTCCAATTTGATGGAAGTGACCCCGTTGATAAGGCTTACCTTACGAAAAGTTTGCGGGTTGTTTGAAATTTCTAATCCCGTAACGCTGGGAATCGCTCCCTTGGGAGAATTTTGAGAGCCTTGGATGATAACTTTGTAAACGCAGTTATTGCTTAGGGTGATTGCGGAGGGCTCAAAGTATGACTCGATTTGCACCTTTTGACTTTGTCCCCAAGAAAAAGGGTGTAGCCCAAAAAGAAAGAGGCTGTAAGAGAACAGCGTAAAGCTCCAGTACTGAACGAATCGATTCATCTAGTAGTCACGCCCATTATTAGGAATTCGAGCCGGGCGTCTTGCCTGCTCAAGAGGCTCGCTTTTCGATTCGGTTTCCTGCAGGAGCCTTTCATAAAGTGCATTGACTTCTTTGGGTTCTTGGGTGGGTGAAGCTTCATTTTGCTGGTCTTCCTGCTGGTCTGATTGTTGCTCATTCTGGTCATCAGGATTGGAATCGTTTTCTGAAGGTGATTCGGATTCATTTTGTTGATCTGAATTATCGAAAACTCCGAATTTTAGCTCGCTTGACTGAGATTCAAAGTAAACCTCTATTTCATAGGCTTTGTTGGGCTTCGGAGGATAAGTTATGTTGGCGTCAGGGTTGTCTGGTTGAATGAGCACCCGATGCTTTCCTGGAGAAACTGGAAAGCGAAATTTCCCGTCCTGTGTTGGTTTAAATGAAGTTTCATTTTCGTCCAATTTGAAATTTCTGTTTTTATCCAGAAAAACCGAAGCAGAAGGATAGCCACTTTCATTCCTATCCAATGAACCGTTGGCATTCTTGTCAGCCCAAATATTTCCCCTTATTACAGGGGCAGCTCGATAGGGTAGCGGAAGATCGTAAGAACCAGGCTTTTCTAGTTTAATTTGATGATTTCTAGCGTGTAATGAATGGAATGGTGGAGGCGGGGCGGGGAATAATGGGACCAAAAACTGGCTACCCGATTGGTTTTTGTCTGTAAGCCGTGACGCAATCGAAATCGTTGTATTTGCAGAATAATTGCCCGTTATCCACTCGAATGCGAAATCACCCTCCTTAGTTGATGGTATTTGCGGTTCTAAGGTTGCATTGAGTTCTCCATTATTATCTTTGTCCCAAAAGATGATGCCCTGAAGCCCCGGTTCACTTTTTTGAATCAGGCCGTCCCCATTGATATCTCTCCATATTTTACCTCTTATTTTACTAACTAAAGCGTTAATTCTCTTTTCGATTTGATTTTTAAGTGAATTCAGATTTGAGGAAGCTTTGTCATTTTCGTTCAACTTATATGATTCTTCGTAAAAGCCTAAGGCTTTTTCCCAGGCTTCTCTTGCTTGGGTAACATCCTGGCGGTCTAGACACTCGTTTGCCTTTTTGTAGTAAACATTGCCAAGAGCGTTTTGGGCAATAGCAACCAAGTCTTGATCGGTTAAGTCCAATGATCGATCTAAAAAATTCTCCGCCTTATCGAGCATCCCCGCTTCTAGGTAAGCCAGGCCCGCGTTTAAGGAAAGTTTTAAATCCTCATCTTTTGGATGATTTGTTGTGGCATTAATTTCAAGGGCATAAAATTCCGCAGCTCGGGCATGATTTCCTTTCTTTACTTCTTCTTCCGCTCTTTGAATATTATCCTGTTTAATGCAGCAAGGCAGCAGAAAGAGAGCAATCAAGCCCAATGCCAATCTCCTAGCATATTTCCTGGCATTAGGTATGACACTTTCCAGTATCAGCAGAAGCAGTGCAATAAGTACAAAAGGTTGAAATCTTTCGATTGGAAGCTCGGTGGAAAGTTGCTCTTTTTTCCTTTTGTGACCAATACTTTGCAGAATTTCGAATACCTTTGCTAGTCCTTCTCCAGTAGGGCCTAGATGAAAGTATTTACCACGCGTTGCCTTGGCAATGTTTTCTAAGGAAGTGGGATCCGTTTTGGTTATAATCATTTTACCACTTCTGTCTTTAAGGAAATTTTTGGCAGGCATATGAGATGGGTCGGTGGTTATAAAGGAACCTTCAGGTGAACCTACGCCAATCGTATAAATTTTAATTCCTTCTTTGTGTGCCAGCTTTGCCCGTTTAAGCCCTTCGCCTTCAAGATCCTCTCCATCAGACAAGATTATTAGAAAACGGTCATTGTCGTCTTTAGCAAATGATTTGGATGCTTCTTCAATGGGCAGAGCTAAGTCAGTGCCCGGAGTTTTAATGATTTCGGTATGTAAGCCTTCTAATGTCTTGAGGAAAGCTTGGTGGTCAAGAGTCAATGGGCATTGCAAAAAGGATGACCCTGAAAAAGCAATGAGGCCAAGCCTATCACTCCTTACTTTTTCTCGCAAATTGCGGATGCCCAACTTTACCCGCTCCAGCCTGTTAGGCTTAACATCGCGGGCAAGCATGCTTTTGGAAACATCAACGGCAATTAAAATGTCGATTCCACGCGGTGCAGTTGTTCTCTGCTTTGACCCCCACTGAGGCCGAGCAAGGGCAAAGAACAAAATAACAAAGGATACAAAAACTAAAATAAGCTTTGTTCTGCCTCGGGTTTTGGAAAAACTTGGAATTAATTTACTTAAGTGCTTGGCAGCAATGAGCTTTCTAATTTTTTTCTTTTTAGATTTTTCAGAAAACCAAAAGAGAAGCCCGAGCAGCAGCAAAACCAACGCTCCCAGATAAAGTATTTCAATATTAGCTAACATACTTATGGGATTTTAATTAAAAAAGTTCGGGATAAAAAGAATTCAGCACCTAAGCACAAGAGGGATAATGTAAGGGACCATTGAAATAGGTCCTCAAAAAGAGCATTTACCTGAAGTTCAATATCCGTTTTCTCAAGCCTGTCGATTTCATCGTAAATTGTACGAAGAGATTCCCGGTCTCTTGCTTCATAAAAGCGTGCCTTTGTTTTAGTTGAAATTTCCTTTAAAATTTCCTTATCAATGGGATAGTCAGCAACCTGTATGACGGGTCTTCCATTGGCATATCTCATCAAGTCTTTTGTCGATGGATCAAATAAATAGGTTTTAGTGCGACTGTTTGTTCCAATGGCAATTGTGTAGATTTTTATATCATCTTTCAATGCACCTTCAGCAAATATAAGGGGGCTATGTTGTGGTGCGGGTTCATCCTTCCCATCGGTCAGGAGAATCAGGATTTTAGATTTTGATTCCAGTGGTCTTAAGCGGTTTATTCCTTCCGCGAGGGCTGAGCCAATACTTGTGCCCGTCTTGTGGGTTAATCCAACCCGAAGACGGGCAAGGTTTTTTTGTAAATGCTCTTTGTCCAAGGTTAAGGCACTGACAAGGTATGGGTTCACTGAAAAGGCAACAACACCGATTCGGTCCTGCTTTCTTTTGGCTACAAAGTCTTGGAGCACATCCTTGACCACATCCAAGCGTGTAACTTCTCCGGTCGTTGTATCGCTCATGTCAAGGGCGAGCATGGAAGCGGATAAGTCAACGGCTAGGACGATATCTACCCCGCTAGACTTAATAGACTCGGTACTTTGATCCAGTTGGGGGCGGGCTAAGCTAAGGATTAAAAAAACAAGACAGGAATAGCGCAGGCAACTGAGGACCCACATGTATTTTTCCTTTCCAGCTTTCTTACTCTTTTGGATGATTGAAAGGCTGGAGAAAAGGATGGTCGATTCGGTCGATTTTTTTTTCTTACGAATCCATACTAAAACCGGTATGAGCAAAAAAAGCAGAAGCCAGTATGGTTCGGCTAATCGTAGGTTTTCCCATTCTATGGAGTTCATTTTACAGGCGGAGTTGGATGACTTGGTACCTCCGATGTTTGCTGCTCCTCATCAAGCTTTTGCTTGGTATCTTTTACTAAGTTGAGAGCAAGTTGAAGAAGTTGATTTGTAGTTTCCTCAGTAACCTCTTGCTTGGAGTATTTAATCCGGTCACCTTGCCGAATGAAATTTTCAAGGGATTCTTCATAACGATCTTTAAAAAAGGAATGCCCGGCAACTTCTCTGATAAATTCTTCACCAGTTAATTCCATTGCCGGCAGGTGGAAAAGTCTCTCTACATAAACCCTAAGGATTTCAGATAACCTGAAAACCAAGGGTTTTGGGGCTAAAGACTTCTTTTTCTGTAAGGCTGAAATTGCCTGTATTGCATCTTCGTATGGGTCTGTGGGAGTGGTTTCTATTTTTTCTTCCACTTTTTGTTTTCTGTTTTTTAAGAAATACCAAATGGCAATTCCAAGTAAAATAGTAAGTAAGAGTAACAGGAGGGGAATCCAGTTTTCTCTTAAAATATCGATCCAATGCTTGAAAATTGGGATGGGTGCATCTTTTTCAAAGCTTTGTTCTAGTAAGTAGGAAGCGGGATCTTGGGCTAAAAATGAAATTCTCATCATCAGCTCCTTTTGTTTTTTCTCATTTGAAAAAATTCTTTAAGGATTTTAACAAAATCTGACTCAGTGGAGAAAGAGAAAGAATCAATTCCTCTTCTCTTGAGCCTCTGCTCAAAACGATTTTGAGTTTCGTCAGAAAGATGAGCAAATTGTTTACTGAAACTTTCCCTGCTTGTATCAATCATCATCGTTTGCCCGGTTTCAGCATCTTCAAAATGAACGATGCCTACGGGAGGAAGAGATTTTTCATGACGATCGTACACACGACCGCAAATCAAGTCATGCTTTCGTCTCGTGGATGCAATTTCCTTAAAGAATAGATCTTCGGATTGATTTTCGTTTTCACATTCTGGGATGATGAAGTCAGACAGGAGAAAAACTACGGCACGCCTCCGCAAAACATGGTTGATAAACCTTAGACCTTGGTTGATGTCTGTACCCACATTTTTATTTTGGTGAAACAATACTTCCCGCAAAATCCGCAAGACATGCTTTTGACCCTTTGCTGGAGGTAGAAATATCTCCACTTCATTTGAAAAAAGAAGAAGACCAACTTTGTCTCCGTTTCGATTGGCAGAGAAAGCAAGCAATGCACCCAATTCAGCCAGTCTTTCTCTTTTACTTCTTTCCCTAGAGCCAAAGGAACCACTTTCGCTGATATCGATGGCGAGTAAAATAGTAAGCTCTCTTTCTTCGCGAAATTGCTTAACGAAAGGAACACCCATTTTGGCCGTTACATTCCAATCAATCGACCTGACTTCGTCTCCAGGTTGATACTCTCGAACTTCTTCAAAATCAATACCTTGTCCCTTGAAAGCACTATGGTAGGAACCCGCTAAAGCCTCCGAGACAAGACGGTTCGAGCGAATCTCTATTTGCCTGACCTGCTTAAGGATATTCCTGGTGAAATCTTGATCCGAATCTTCCATAAGATTTTACTTATGTTACAGTGGAATCGATGAAATTAAGGGACAGGAACCGTTTCGAAAATTTTCTTTATAATGTCATCACTGGAAATTTCCTCCGCCTCCGCTTCGTAGCTTACAATAATACGATGCCTTAACACATCAAAGCCAATATCCTTGATATCTTGGGGTGTTACAAAGCTTCTCCCTTGCATAAAAGCATGAGCTTTCGAGGCAAGGGCTAAGCTAATTGTGGCCCGAGGGGATCCACCAAATCGTATAAACGCGCTTAGGTCTGAAGCACCAAACCGATCAGGTGATCGGGTGCATTGGACGACATCAACCAAGTACCCCTTTAATTTATCATCAAGATAAATCTCATCAACCAGTTTACGGGATTTAAAGATCGTTTCGGCATCCACGACCGGGTTGATGTCATGTTGGACCGATACATTGGCGTTGGACTCAAGTATTTTTAACTCCTCTTCTTTGCTCGGATAATTTACGACTAATTTGAGCATGAAGCGATCCATTTGAGCTTCAGGTAGAGGGTAGGTGCCTTCTTGATCGATTGGGTTTTCCGTAGCGAGGACGAGAAAGGGTTTGGGGAGAGGAAAAGTTTCATCACCTATGGTTACTTGGCGTTCCTGCATACCTTCAAGCAGTGCACTCTGTACTTTAGCAGGAGCTCGATTAATTTCATCAGCGAGAAGAAGGTTTGTGAAAATTGGACCTTTCTTGGTGGTGAATTCTCCTTTACTTGGGCTGTAGATCAAGGTTCCCAGTACATCTGCGGGTAAAAGGTCCGGGGTAAACTGAATCCGTTTGAATTCAGCTCGAATACATTGGGAAAGTGTATTCACCGCCAAGGTCTTCGCGAGACCAGGGACTCCTTCAAGGAGGACATGCCCATTTGCAAGCAACCCTAGTATTAAGCGGTCAACAAGATATTTTTGCCCTATGATGACTCGACTGATCTCTTGCCGCAAAAGATCAACCCATGCCGCTTCATTTCGAATCTTCTCCTGGGCCTCTGGGGCCGGTGGTTTGGATGTATTTACTTCGCTCATTGTAATAAATTATAAGGATTAGAGCGTAAGCAATCCGAAGATTTGTCCAAGATAAATCCTCTTCTTCTTAAGCTTGGTAAGTTTTCTTCTTGCCGATGACTATATGCAGAAGATTGAATGTGATATCTTTTTAGAAGTACAAATTAAGAAAAAAGAATGAAATTCAGCAAAGAATCTAAGACCACCTTTTTATGCTTACTCGTTATTCCATTAATTTGGATTGCCCTGAATCATTTGGGTTATCTGGATTATTTGAAAACGAAGTCCCTTGATTGGAGGCTTCAATTCCGTGGTGAGATTCAACAAACCTTGGCGGGAGTTAAGGAAGAGCAAATTTTAGTTGATAATAATAAGTCAATGCCTCGCATCCCTAAAGTCTCCTATGTTAATTTTGATGCTTCAACTTTGGCTATGGATGGAGTAGGGGAAAGGCCTTGGGATCGGGCATTTTTTCGGGACACAGCCCTAGCCTTAATTGAAAGAGGAGAAGCGAGAGTGCTAGGCTTTGACTTTGGGTTTACCCCTAAAAGTATGTCTAAAATGGTTCCTCGTATAAATTCCTATCGTAGTGACAATGCTATTGGAGAGCTTGTGAAAAAATATCCTCACCGCGTTGTTTTAGGTTGTTTATATTCTGGAGTTCCCACTCCTTTTGTGAAACCCACAGGGGTCAGTGCATTCCCACCTTTTTTTTACGATGGCTTTTCTTTAGAAGAATCCGTCAAATCCAATAGATTTCATTATCCTGAGTCCCCTACCTATCCATTGTTAAACTATATTGAAGGAGAATATGTAGGTAGAGTTGGGTCTTTTACCGTTCCTCCTTTTCGAGCGGTTGATGAAATTCCTAGATGGGTGCCTTTATGGTTTCCTTCGATGGGAAAGGCCCATGCCTACAATATACTTGGAGGAAAACAAAGTAAGTTAGACTTTGAATTACCAAAAGATAACCAAAAAAGAATTGATGAATTAGTAGAAAATTTAACCAAAATTGAGGCTGATAAAAAGGTGGAAGAGGGAATGATCTTAGAAGCTTCAGCCCAGTTGGATAACTTACAATCGCAAATAGAGAAATTGGACAGCCAACTTACTGTACTGAAAAGTCATAAAAAGGATGTCGCTGCTTTACACAATGAAATTTCAACTTTTCAAAAAACACTCCATGCCAATCAAGCATTGAGTGCAGTCATACAGCCGCAGATTGATCAAAGAGTAACAAATCTAAATGCTATTCTTGCCATTTACTTAACGGATTTAAATGGCAGCCTTGGGCTATCTCCCCAAGAAATAAATGAGGCAGAAAACCGAATTGCACAGTTAGGTCAGGAGATCACAAATTTCCAGTCTACTTTAACCGCCAATCCGGCAATCGTTGGTATCATCAAGCCTCAACTGGAAAAGCGAATCTCAGAAAGAGATGCTCTCATTCAGAGTCTTAAAGCATCTTCTGCGATTTCAAATATTATTCTTAACAAGGAAGAACAAACCAAAGCTGAGAGTAATCTTGATAGCCTTTTGTCTGAGAAGACAGAAGATGCTGCCCCCTTCTTGCCGAAGTTTGCAAAACAGGCTCAAAACTTGGCCAAGTTACGAGAGGGAATTGATCAACTAGGCAAGAAATTAGCTTCCAACCGGCTGGAGCTTTCGCGATTAGAAGGAAAATCGCAGACAACACTGGTTGAGAACAATGGCACCTTAAATTTAGTTTACCAATCGATCGCCGGGGAAAATTCACCAAAACTTGTCGATTCTTTACCAAATAAATTACCTCTTTACCGAGATCGTAATGTGTATGCTCTCGGGGTTGAATGTCTTCTCGCTTACTACGGGTTGGATGATCAAGCGGTGAGCATAGAAGAAGATGGTATGTTTCAGATTACATCCTTAAATGATGATGTTCTTGTTCGTTGTAAGATGGAAGAAAATCAGTTTCTGGAGGTAAATTGGTTTACACAATGGACCGAGGATTTAGAAGAAAGAAAATTGATGAAAGATGCCAAGAAGTCCTTCAGTGATGGTGATATCGGAAATTTTAAGCGCTTAGTTCCCGCTATTCTGATAAAGTTTTTAAATAGGGTAGATGGCATATCGATTGAAAATAACGAAGAAATCATTGGTTCATTGGAAGCTTTAGAAATTGAACCCGATTTACTTAAAACAACAGAACTTCTTTTATCGGAGGAAGTCGGTGAAGTTGAAACACCTGGCTTTGAGAAACTTACCAAAGTGGTCGAAGCTATCGCTTACTATTTTATTCCTCCTAGCTTAAAGTCGGAAACGAACCCAATGTGCGGAATGCGGGATGTCTTACAAAATGCAAAATTCCAAGATCAGGTATCCGCTAAGATTGAAGAGCTTGAAAATAAAATAGAAAGTCTTCGTGGTCCTGAATTTATGGGCAAAATCCTTTCTGCCCTGGAAGCAAATCCAGGAAATGAAACTATTCTTGCGAAGAAAAAGCAAGTCGAGGATGCCATCGAAGTAAACCGTGAAAATCTTGAAGAACAAAACCTAGAACTTGATCGAATTAATGCTTTTTTTGCCTGCTTTAAGGATTCTATCGTACTTCTTGGTCCAGAGGAAAAAACATTTCAGGATTTGGCTCCTACGCCCTTAGATAAAGCATCAGTCCCAAAGGTGAGTGTGCATGGTAATTTAATAAAAACCATGACAACCGGCAAATATATTTCCCGGCCAGATAAGTATGTAGATCACATTGCCACTGCCCTTGTCTGTCTCGTGATGGGTCTATTATCTGTCTATCAAGGGAAAAAAGCCAGCCTCGTTCAGGCTGCTGGAATTTTGATCTTAGTTGGCTATGTTGTGATCGGTTTATTTACCTTTAACAATACTCATTTTCTTTTACCAATTACTACCCCTGCTTGTGCCGGGCTCAGTACTTCCTTTATCGGACTTGCTGCCATGGTCGTGATTGAGCAGAAAGCCAAGGGGAAGCTGAAAGGGATGTTTGGAAGTTATGTCTCTTCAGATTTAGTAGATCAAATGGTTGATTCGGGGGAAGAACCGAGTCTGGGTGGTGAGGAGACTGCGATTACCGCTTTCTTTAGTGATGTGCAGGCTTTCTCCAGTTTCTCTGAATTGTTAACCCCTACAGGTCTTGTTGATTTAATGAATGAATACTTGACTGCGATGACTAATATTTTACAGGAGGAGCGGGGCACCTTAGATAAATATATTGGGGATGCAATTGTGGCAATGTATGGAGCACCCATACCTATGCAGGACCACGCATACCAGTCTGTTCGTACCGCCATTCTTATGCAGCAGAAGCAAATTGAGCTGCGAGAAAAATGGAAACATGAGGCTGAGAAATGGGGTAAGTGCCACGGGCTTGTATCTCAAATGCAAACCAGGATTGGATGTAACACCGGCACGGCAACCGTTGGAAATATGGGAGCACTGGACAGGTTTAATTATACAATGATGGGCGACATGGTAAACTTAGCTGCCCGCTGTGAAAGTGGAGCGAAGGCATATGGGGCATACATCATGGTTACGGAAGAAACAAAATTAGCTTCCGTGGCGACGAAAGATGACATTGCATTCCGTTATCTGGATAAGATAGTTGTCAAGGGCAGGTCCCAGCCTGTGGCTATGTTTGAGCCTACCGGGTTTGTTTCCGAGCTATCTCAGGAGACGCAAGACTGCCTCGATTGTTTTCGCCAGGGAATAGATAAATATCTCCTTCAGGATTGGGATAGTGCCCTTAATATGTTTGAGAAGGCCAAGGAGATGGAGCCTAACAAACCTGGTGTAACCCCTGGTGTACAGGATAACCCTTCTATGATCTTAATCGACCGCTGTAAGGTCATGAAGGAAAACCCCCCAGGGGCAGATTGGGATGGGGTTTATGTCATGACTACCAAGTAAGCTCGCTTTTTACCGAGCTCCAAAATAGTCAGGTTCGTTGTTTTCTTTCCATTTAATATTGCATCCTAAACTAGGGGTTTGTACTTCAGGAGGCGATTTCCCGGAAAGGAGTAGGTTCATCGCATTTTTTAAGTCGGATCCATTGACCGGGTCTGGCTTGCCTGGTCTTGCCCCATCGTACTGGCCGCGGTAAAAAAGTTTTTTACTCGGATCAAAAAGGAAAAAGTCAGGAGTGCATGCGGCTTTATAGCTCTTTGCCACATTTTGATCTGCGTCAAAGAGGTAAGGGAAAGAAAACCCCTGGTTGGTTGCTAAATCTTTCATTTCCGCCGGACTGTCAGCAGGGTATTTGATTGGGTCATTGGCAGAGATCATAATAACCGAAACACCTTCACTGGCCCACTGATTACATTGCTGGGTGAGATGTTCCATGATATGAATTACATAAGGACAATGGTTGCAGATAAAGCAAAGCAAGTAGGCTTTCGAGGATTTTCTTTCGGAGAAATTAAAGATTTTTCCTGAAAGAGTATCTTCAAGGGAAAAGGCGGGTGCGTCGAACCCGATCGGAATCATTGTGGATGAAGTGTCAACCATAGTCGTTTTAATCTGTGATTATTTTTTTTCTGTCGAAGCAAGTCTTTTGCTATATTTCGTAAAATAGGCTGTTAAAATGTCCTTGGCAACCGGTGTGGCCGTAAGCCCACCCTGGATTTCGTCTTGAGGTATGACTCCCTCCACTAAAACAGCGATTGCAACTTCTGGTTCCTCTACTGGGGCAAAGCCAATAAACCAAGCGAGGTTCAATTCCATATTACGGTTTCGCCATTGCCCAGTGCCGGTTTTACCCGCAACCGAAACTCCTTCAATCTTACACCTTCTAGCGGTCCCCCTGGTCGTGGCTAGGTGCATACCCTCAATAATCGCTTGGTATTTTGTCATATTGGTATCCAGTAAACTTTTCTCTTTTATAGGTACGGCTTGATTTTTGAGTATGGTAGGCTTGAACCTAAAATTTTTCTTGGCCATCTTAGCTGCAAAGCATGCCATTTGTAAGGGGCTTTGCCGCAATCCACCTTGACCAATGGAAATATTAAATGTGTCTTCAAGGGTCCATTTTACACCTAATGCTTCTTTTTTCCACTTGGGGTCAGGCACGATAGGGTTATCCCGAAGAGATGGTAGTTCAAGGTTGGGGTTTTCGTTGAAACCCAACATCTTTGCTTCCTGAATCAAATTTTGGTGTCCAATTTTTTCAGCACATCTAAAGAAATAAACATTACAACTTTGTGCGATGGCATCCTTTAAACTTAATTCACCATGTTTTCCCGGGAAAACATGGCACTCCATTCCTCTGTAAATGCCTTCACACAGTAATTTGTCATCTGGGTTAAGATCCGTGTAGCGAATCCCAGCTAGGGCAGTAACCAATTTAAAAGGGGATGCGGGTGCATATCCAGGGTGATATGCTCGGGGGAGCCAAGCTTCCCGTCTTTGGATTTCATTGTATGTATTCTGAGAAATATAAGGGGTTAAGTCTTCTAAGTTATAGTTTGGCTTGCTTGCTAGCGCCAGTATCTCTTCTTTTTCCAAGTCCAATAAGACCGCAGCAGCCGGTGGTAGCATCGGTGGTGCCAGTACATATTCATCTTTTGTTTTATCGGGCTTGGCTAATACTCCTTCTGCATAAAGCCTCTGGAGCAGGCGTACCGCATCCTCTTGTGTTCCCTTGAAGCCTGCAACTGTTGATGCTTGCACACCACTTAAAGGGAAAGGTGCATCTACAAAAGCAGATATTAATAATTCAGCACGTACTTCTGTTTCCTGAGAACCTTGCAGTGCTTTCCGTGTTCTTCTTTCAATTGTTCTGTGCCAATCCCGGTCTGGCAAAATTCGATTGCTAGCCACCTGGCTCACCATTTTTTGAAGGGAGCTTTCGGCAATCCTTTGAAGGTCTTGATCGATCGTAAGTTGTATGGAGTTTCCTTTTTTAGAAGGTTTTTTTTCAATTCTTTCAAATCGGTACCCCATGGGGTTGACTCGCCAAATATCTCCACCGTCCTCCCCACGGAGGGTGGCGTCGAATTGTTTCTCAATACCGGCTTTTCCAGTTCTACCTTGGACTTCAAAAGTAGCAAGATCTCCACCGGAAAGTCCTTCAGGATTCGCTTCATAGCCACTGCCTACATATCCTAGGATATGAGAGGCAAGCGACTTCTGAGGATAATGGCGTACGGATTTTGCAAGGACCTTGACCGGGGAATGAGTTGGAAGTTTTTCAACCAAGGCAGCGTACTCTGAAGGAAGTAAATCAGAGGCGATTTCTAAAGGCATGACCAACCTTTGATTCCAATGTTTTTTTATATCCGTCATGGTCATGGTTTTCTTTCTTCCAGTCAGCTGATTAACCACCTGCAAGTATTTTTGGACAACCGAAAATCTTGACTCCCAGTCGAGGTCATAACCACTGGTACTGAATTCATAAAAATTGTTCGTGTCACTAGTGACTGGAAGGATTGCTTCGAGAATACTTTGATCCTCGGTCGAAATTTTGTTTATGGAAATGGGATTACCCAGAGGGTCCACGAGGAAAGTAATCTTAAATAATCCGGCTACATTAACTTCTACATCTTCTCCAGCATCGACAATATATAGTTGAGAATGAGGCTCTATTTTGTCGGTAATTACACAGCTCCATCGGTTGTTTTTACCTCTCTCAACATGCAACCTCGTTTTATTAATATATACTTTTGGAGCGAAGGTTTTATCCTTGGGCAAGCTGTTCTTGCCACTGAGTGTTAAGCCTCTGTTTTTGATATAATCAAGGTTTGTACATTTCTGGACGAGATACTCAAGGTCGAGAGAAGCTTTGGTATTAAATTCATCTCTTAGGCTGTATGCCAGCTTTCGTAACTCTAATTTATTCTTCCAAATTTCACTCTTCAGTTGCTCCATGTGCAAAACCGCAGAAAAATTGGCTCGGTTACCAATGAGTAGTTCACCGTTTCGATCCAACACATCTCCCCGAGCACCCGGTCTTATGATTCTTCTTTGTCCTTGTTGTCTTTCCTTCGTTTCATATTCCTCTGCTTCAAAAACTTGTCTATAAATAAGGACAGTGCAGAGCGTCACCAGCAGGCTGGCATAAACGATACGAAAAAGAATAAGTCTTCTCGCTTCTGGATGGAATTTCTCGAGCATCTTCAAATGTTAGCACCCTCTTTTTTTTCAGACGAAAAGGTAACTTGGAGTAACTCCCTGCACAAACCAGTAAACCATGGTGTAATCGCAGCAAAAATAAAAGTAGATATAGAGATATCTATAACAACATTAGGCCAAGCCCAATAACCAAGTGAAGCACTTCGAAAATTTAAAACGAAGATTAAACCGAAAGAAATCAATACATTGGCAATTATCTGCAAGTAGTACGGTCTTACTAATTCCCCATTTTTTCCGCTATGTAGCCAGTCTTTTGCTACCAGATAACAAATAATGAGAGCAACAGAGTGAAAGCCCCCAGGAGTATTATAAACACTATCGAGCGAAAATCCGGTCAAAGTTAAAACACTAATAACCCTAGCTCGATCCAGTAAAACTGTGGCCGAGAAAAAGAATAGAGCTGGAAGGTAAAGTAAGCATCCCCATACACTCAAGCTTGAGTTTATAACTCCAAGCAACTGAACAGTGAGAATATTGATCAACAGCAGTATAAAAGCAGCAAGGTTTGGTCGATACATCCTATTCCACTGGTAATAAAATTGTAATTTCCTGCAGTCGGCCAAGCTCATCGTTGAGAATAACTTGGCCGGTTTTGAAAAGTCCGTTCTCACCGCCTTCTAAAGAATAAACCTTACCGATCGTCAACCCCTTGGGAAATGTTTCTCCCAAGGAAGAGGTGGTGAGGGTAAGCGGTTTTTGAGTGGAAGCGGTGAAGTCCTGAGGGACATCAAAAACGATGCCTGTTGGGGTTCCTCCTGGTAAAATACCATTTCCCTGGAAGGTAACTGGCCGATTATCGCCTGCAAAGTGGGCAACGACCCGGAAACTTGTGTTGGTGATCATTTCCACTTCACTCATTCTTGATCCTACTTTAGATATGCGCCCTACAACCCCGGCATGGGAAATGACTCCTAGACCAGGAAGAATTTGTGTACCATTTCCTTTTCTCAAGCCGATAGTTTGCCACCAGCTTGCAAAAGTACGACGGGACACTCTCGCAACAATAGGTTTGAATGAAACTTTGGAGTCGAGCCCAAGAGAGTGCTCCAGGTTGCCAATTTCATTATGCAAGCGTCGCAGTCGTTCTTCTTCTTTTTGGAGAATTTCTATGTTTGCCATTTGCAGGGAATGATTGCGTCCCATCCGTTGAAATTGCTTCCCTTTTTCGATTAATGTTTTTTTTGAGTCGGAAATATGACCCCAGTAATGTGTCAAGTCTTGGATTCGAGTGGAGAGGTCCCACAAGGGTGCATGAAATTCATCAAATCCAGAACGAATTGCTATTTTAAAGGCTGATGGCAAGCCCCACCATAATAAGCAGAAAAAACCGAGATACAGGAAAGGCTTGCTTTTCGATTTCTCGCTGAATTTTCCCAATGCCGGAAATTATTGGGTGACAAGCCGATCGACTTGCTCACGACTCAGTGTGCCCAGTAAATCAAGAAACTTCCCTGTACCATTTGCCACGCAGCACAGAGGATCATCCGCTTGGATAACCGTAAGTCCTGTGGCATCGCTTATTACTTGATCTAAGCCCCTGATGAGGGCACCACCGCCTGCAAGGACAATACCGCGGTCAATCAGGTCAGCTGAGTGTTCGGGTTGGCAGCGATCCAAGGCATTTTTGACTAATTCAACAATTTGGGTCACTACTTCCTTAAGGGCTTCCTCACGTATTTCCTGAGATGTAATATGGATTGTTTTGGGCAGCCCAGCGGTTGCATCTCGGCCCCTCACATCCATAGTCATTTCTCCTGTGTCTAAAGGAGCAGCCGAGCCAACAGTAAACTTAATTTCTTCCGCTGTTCTTTCTCCGATCAATAAGCCGTAAGCTCTTTTCATGTAGGCGACGATAGACTCATCAAGCTCATCTCCACCGACTCGTATACTTCTTTGATAGGAGACACCTGAAATTGAAATGATAGCGACCTCTGTGGTGCCTCCCCCGATATCTACAATCATATTGGCGTATTCTTCGTCTATGGGGAGTCCAGCTCCAATCGATGCTGCCATCGGTTCGCCTAAAAGTAATACTTCGCGGGCACCGGCACGAATGGCCGAATCCTTAACCGCTCTTTTTTCTACGGCGGTTATGCCTGAAGGAACAGCAATTACAACCCGAGGTGGCACCAATTTTCTTTTATCCACTTTTTCAATGAAGTACCGGAGCATAGCTTCCGAAATTTCAAAGTCAGCAATTACTCCGTCTTTCATAGGACGAAGTGCTTCAATAGTTCCAGGGGTTCGACCAAGCATTCTTTTCGCGTCTGCTCCAACCGCACATACTTTTTTACTCGTTTTGTATCGAGCGACCACACTGGGTTCACGAAGAACAATACCCCGATCCCTCACAAACACTAAAGTATTCGCTGTGCCCAGGTCGATTCCAATATCATTGGAAAGAAATCCGAAAAAATTACCTATCATTGAAATTGTCTACTCTTTTGATTTCTCCCTCTTTTCGAGTTTAAGTCAAAGCCAAATAACTAACATTGGTGTAATTTGATAAGATTTACTGTGAATATATCAACGATTTGAGATATTTTCTGACTTTGGGGAGTACTTCAAACTCAAAAAAACTAAAATAAATCCCCCGAGACACAGAAAAAAGGAATAAAACTGCCCACGGCTGAATCCAAGAATTAAAGAGGCATCCGGTTCCCTGAAATTTTCACCAAAAATTCTAGCACATGCATAAAGAATAAGAAATTCTCCAGATAGCCTTCCTGGATAATGCAAGCTAACATTTGTCCTCCAGAATCGGTATTGAATAATGAAGAAGGGGATGAGTCCCTCAAGAACTGCGGCATAAATTTGAGAGGGATGTCTGGCTACTCCCAAAATGAAGTCAGGTGCTTTAGGGAAAAGTACACCCCATGAATGATTTGTTGTTTTCCCCCAAAGCTCTCCATTGATGAAATTTGCAATTCTTCCAAAAAAAAGACCAGGAGCCACAACTGTTACCAAAAGGTCGGCAACAGGGAAAATAGTTTGCTTTGAGTGTCTAGCGTACCAAATTGTTGCAATTGTGACTCCTATAAACCCACCATGGCTTGCCATTCCGCCTTCCCAAACACGAATAATCATAAATGGGTCGGCTATTAAACTTTCCCATTGATAAAGCAGAACATAACCAATTCTGCCTCCTATGAGAACGCCGAGTACCTGAAAGGTCATGAGGTTCATGATTTGTTCGGAGTCATAAGGACTCTTCTGTTTCTTGTAATAAAAGAGGAGTAAGAAATAGGCGGAAATAAAGCCTAAGAGGTAGGAAACTCCATACCATCGGATTCCTCCCGGACCCCAATTTCCCCAGGAGTCAGGGAACTGCCAAAGAAAAGGGCTAAGGTTGTGAGTCCAGTGGTAGAGTTGTTCAGAATAAAACATTATTTATTTTGCTCTAAGCTTTTTTCTTGGGAGCTTAACCGTTCCCTGTGTTTTCTTTTAGCAAGCTCTCGCATATCGACTGCGATGTCGTCATGTTCAAAAATTTCCTGCCCTAAGATACTTTCAATAATGTCCTCCATAGCGAGAACTCCGACAACCGACCCAAATTCATCGACAACAACACACAACTGAACATGTTCTGAGAGTAAAAGCCGGAGAGCTTTATCTGCGGATACATTTTCGGGTAAAAAAACAGTCTCTAATGAAATTTCTTTAAGCGTAAGCTCAGGTTTTTCTTCTACGATTGAATTGTGCAGATCCCGCCTCCTTACAATACCTGTAATATGGTCAATTGATTCTTCAAATACAGGAATTCTTGCGAAAGGGATATTGGGGTGAGATAAAAAAGTTTCATTCACAGTCAGATTTTCATCTAATGCAAACATAACGGTTCTCGGGGTCATGATCTCATGTACAGGGATGTTATCAAGCTTCAGGGCATTTGTAATCCAGTCTTTTTCCTGACTTGTCAATGTCCCTTCCTTCGCGCCTTTCCGTGCAAGCAGAATGATTTCCTGTTCATCACTCTCCTCGTCTTTTTCTTTAACGGGAACAACGGCTTGGACCGTTGCCTTGCATACTTTGGAGAAGGGGGTCATAACTATTCGAACAAACCAAAGAGGGTAGACAAGGTGCCCAATCATGTCCGAGCGGTAAGAAACTGCTAGGTTTTTTGGTAGAATCTCAGCGAAGAAAAGAATTCCCAGAGTCATGCCGATTGCAAAAATAAATAAGTTATTACCATCACCTCCAAGAGATTTTTCTGCAATCCCCCCGACAAGGGTCGCCCCCAAAGTGTTAGCTATGGTATTTAAGCTTAAAATGGCTGAACTTGTTTCTTCCAATTCATTTCGGAATTTTGCCAGTAAATTACCTCTTCGAGGAGAGGTGATCTTGAGGTTTTCAAGCTCCGCGGAGGTAATACTTAAGATCATTGCTTCAAGGGTAGAGCAAAGGGCAGAAATCCCAATGGTTAGGGATACCGCAACGATTAAATCCAAAGACATTGCATATTAGTTAATTGGTCTTTACAAAGCCTGTATCCATTGTGAACCATAAAATATTGCCCTACAGGAATAGCAAGCAAGTAAGAAATTAATGACCATGAAAACACTACCGTTACACTCATTTCATCAATCTAAAGGTGCTAAGTTTGCTCCTTTTGCGGGTTGGGAAATGCCGATATCTTACGGAAGTTCAATTGATGAGCACTTGCGTACAAGACGAACGGCCTCCTTTTTTGATGTAAGCCATATGGGGGAAATTGTTGTAAAAGGAAAAGAGGCGACCGAATTTCTTTCTTTTGTCTTAACCCAAAATATTATGAAGTTTCCTTTGGGTAAGGGGATTTATTCTCCCTTATGTAATCCCGATGGGGGAACTATTGATGACCTTATTTGCTACAAGATAGATGAGGAGAGCTATTTTCTCTGCGTAAATGCTTCGAATATTGAAAAGGATTTCAAGCACCTGCAGAAGCATTCGGAAAAATTTGAATGTAAGGTCGAAGATGTCTCTGCCAATTTCGGCCAGATTGCAGTACAGGGACCATGTAGTGAAAAAATTCTTTGTTCTATTTTCGGAGAAACAATTAGATTTCTCCAAAAAATGGATTTTAAAAATTTTACCTTTCATGAAATGGAAGTCATGGTGGCCAGAACCGGTTATACAGGTGAAGACGGATTTGAGCTTTATTGTGATCGAGGTGCAGTGAGCGGTATTGCTGAAGCTCTTGATAAAACCGGACTGAACATGGATGTAAGCTGGGCCGGACTTGCGGCAAGAGATAGTTTGAGATTAGAAGCAGGCTTTGCACTCTATGGTCATGAGTTGTCAGAAGTGATTTCACCCTTACAGGCTGGTTTGAAGTGGAGTGTGGACCTAAATAAAACTGATTTTATCGGTAAAAATGCACTCGCAAAGCAGTGGTTGGAGAATTCCACGCAACTCGTGAAGTATTTTCGGGTGGAGGGAAGACGGATTCCACGAACTGGTTGTGAAATTTACGATATTGATTCCATTGTGGGGGAGGTTTTATCTGGTGGCTTTTCACCTTCGTCTGAACAGCCCATAGGTAGCGCTCTTTTTACTTCAGATAGTGAAGTGAAAATTGGTGATACTTGTTTTGCTGATGTGCGAGGTACTAGGATTGAAATAACCATTTGCCATCCAATCCTTAAAGAATTGAGGAAGGGCTAGCAATTGCCTTAACAGGATAGCTTTGGATTGATGATAAAAGCACCTGACCTATCTAAAAAGACCGAGCTTTTGAGCCAGTAGGATACTGGCTTAGACAGGGTTTGTATCTGCTTATTTTTTTGATTGAAATCCTTTGATCAGGATGTCAACACCTTCAAAATTGTCGAAGTTTAGTTTTTTGACCATTACATCCTCCAACCTTTTCTTTAACTCAAGCCTGGTTTCTTGGACATTGCAGTCTGTTTGGATTCTCAGTTGTACATCGAGTCTAATGGCATTTCCCTTTTTATTGATGGTTGTAGTCGGGTTGAAAATCCCTTCCATGTCCTCACATGTTTTCTTTACAAGCTCATGCAGTGCGTGAGGGGTGATTCGAACAAGACCGTCATCGTCTTTGAACACAGGAAGTAAATCCCGCTTTATTTTTCCAAGTGCCCAAAAAAGTAGAAGTAAGAGAAGGAAAAAAAGGAAAGCATACCAATAATGATAGCTGTAAATTGCCTCTTGGTATGACCAGGTAAAAAATCGAGTAAAATTTTCTAGGCTCACAAATTAATTGTGTAAGACTAATCTGCTTTTTCTGCCCATTCAATATCATCTCCGTCTTTATCAGAAGAATCCATTTTTATGTCATCAATAACCACATCAATATTTTTGGTGTGGTTTCCGGTCATAGCCAAGATTTGATCTCTCACTGATTGCTGGATGGCAACGCCTACTTTGGCCAAATCTACGCCAAATTCAAGGACTACTCGAACCTCTATGTCGTAGCCTCCATCTTTGGCTTCCGCAACTTTGACACCTCTTTCCGATTCTTTTTTGGAAAAGAAATCTGTAAGCCCTTCCACCACTCCACCGCCACCTACATTGACAACGCCGGAAACGGATTGGGTTGCAAGTCGGACGATCCCTGCAACAACACTGTGATTAATTCTTATACATCCGAGTTCGCTTGATTCCCCTGATATCGTTGGAATTGAATCTTCAACACTGTCATCCTTCTTCTTGTTACTCATTGTCTTTTATATCTTTAGGTTTTTTTTCAAATAACTCCTTGGGGGCTCGTGCTAAAAACTCCTCAACATAGGAAGTAGTAGCTTCACCCTGCCTAAAAGCAGGGTCAAGGATGACCGCCTTGACAAATTCTATATTAGTATCAATCCCTCTAATTATATATTCACTCAAGGCACGATACATTCGATCCAACGCAATTTTCCTTGTTCTTCCATAGGTGATCAATTTACAGATCATACTATCATAATGAGGGGAGACCGTATATCCTCCATAAACATGTGAATCAACACGGACGCCATGTCCACCAGGGGCATAATATAAATCAATAGTGCCAGGAGATGGGATGAAACCTTTGGCTGGGTTTTCTGCACAAATTCTACACTCAATGGCATGCTTAGAAAGATGTATATCTTTCTGTGTTAGCGATAAACGGTTACCAGAGGCAATTTGAATTTGCTCTTTTATCAGGTCAACTCCGGTTGCTTCTTCTGTAACACCATGTTCGACTTGAATTCGAGTATTCATCTCGATGAAGTAGAAATTTCCTTTGGCATCGACTAGAAACTCAATTGTTCCCGCATTTACATAATCAGCGGCAAGGGCTGCTTTGATGGCCGCTTTTCCCATACGGTTGCGTAAACTTTTATCAAGAAAAGGGGAGGGTGATTCCTCGATAACTTTTTGGTGTCTCCGTTGCACGGAGCAATCTCTTTCTCCGAGGTGGATGGTATTACCATGCTGGTCGGCTAAGATTTGGAATTCTATGTGCCTTGGGTTTTCGAGGTACTTCTCTATGTAAAGGGAACCATCTCCAAAAGCTTTCTCGGCTTCGAGCCGTGCAGATTGGAATTCTTTAGCAAAGCTAGCTGCGTTGTGAGCAACTCTCATCCCACGGCCCCCTCCTCCAGCAACCGCTTTGATAATGACAGGAAAACCGATTTTCTGGGCTGTTTTGATTGCTAGCTTTTCATCGTCAATAGGACCGTCACTTCCCGGAATAATCGGAACCCCCGCTTTGGATACAGTTTCCCTTGCTCTCGCTTTGTGACCCATTTGGCGGATAGTCTCTGACTTTGGACCAATGAAAGTTATGTCACATGACTCGCACTGTTCTGCAAATTCTGCATTTTCTGAAAGAAAGCCATAACCGGGGTGAATGGCATCTACATCCGCGAGCTCAGCTGCACTTAGGATGCGATCTGCCCGTAAGTAACTTTCACTTCCAGGGGCAGGTCCGATGCAGATAGCTTCATCCGCAAGTTGAACATGTAAAGATTGTTCATCCGCTTCAGAATAAACAGCTAGGGTTCTTATTCCAAGTTCTCGGCATGCACGGACAATGCGTAAGGCGATTTCACCTCTGTTCGCTATTAGGATTTTGCGAATCATAAAGGGGATTTATTATTTAATGGAGAAAAGAGGTTGGCCATATTCGACACTGTCGCCATCCTCCGCGAAAATCTCCGTGATTTCACCACTTATATCCGCTTGTATTTCGTTCATCACTTTCATCGCCTCTATGATACAAAGGATATCGCCTTTGTTGACATGGTCACCTACTTGAACAAAGGCTGCATCATCAGGTGAAGGCTTACGATAAAAGGTGCCAACCATGGGTGATTTAAATTTGTTGGCTGCATCAGCACTTGCTTGCTCTGCTACTGGTTGCACAGAAGCGGAAGAGGCAGGTTGGGGAGCAATATGAGGAGATACAGCGTGCGTGACAACAGTCCCTGCACCAGGTCTTCCCATTCTCAGTTTAAGATCTTGGGTTTCGATCTCGAGTTCGGTGAGATCTGATTTCTGCATTAAGGAAATGATCCCTTTAAGTTCGCTTAAGTCCAAAGTTTATTTCCTCCATTTGATTGTTATGAAAAACGATTACAAATAGACCTATACTTGATTTGAAATTATTAGCAAAGACTAAACTTAGGGTTGAGGGTTTATTTGCACTTTCCATTCTGGGTCACGCCATGGTCCACTAATTTTAAATTGAGCTATTTTGGAAAAAGGGTCGGCAAACTTCACAATTTGTTTCAGACCTGGGATGGGGATGTTTCCCGCAACATTTAGTCTAGAAATAAAATCAATATCTCCACTGGCTAAGTTCAGGTTACCTTCAGCGGAAATACTGGAAAGCGAACCAGTGATTTCGAGGGGAGAGACCAAAATTATCTCGTTCTCTACTTTAAATGCTGCCTTTAAGTTATTAAAATTAAGGGATGCTACTGGAATCGGAGAAATTTCAGACAACCGAGAAGATATTCCACCAAGAATATTTATTCGGCTCAATCCTTTGTGCTTTAAATGTAAATTGCCTGTTCCCTCAAATTGAAGGAAATCAGCTGGATGTCCTTGGGCATGTAAGGAAAGACTGAACACACTTTCATTAAAATCGGAATCGATATCTGAGTCAGAAGGTTTTATTTCCGAGACTAAGGGGGACTCAGGATTTATCAGGTGGGCAGTAATATCGAAAAACTTTTTGGTTTTTATTTCGTTTAAGCTCACATTGATCAGTAGGTTTTCAGTTTGTTCAGTTTGATTAAGTTCAAAGATTAAATTTGAATTTCCTTCTGCAATGGATAGTCCATCAAATTTGCCTGAGAAAATACTGTCGTTGTAGTCGAGGTTTCCGTTGAGATTATCGACAGGGATTTGATGGAATTTAAATTCTTCTGCTCCCCTTATTTCTACTTTTACTTCAGCTTGTCTATTACTTGGGTTTTGCCGGAAGATTTTTCCCTTAGTTCTACAATCTATACTGGTCGCATTGATATCTTTAAGCTTTTCTTTCATCGTCACGCCCAAGACATTCCGCCCTAGGTTTAGGGGGTATTCTCCATCAAAATCAAATTCTAAAAAGTATGGAGAATTTGATATTTGCCTAGGAAACTTAAGGTTTCCTTGAATGAAATTATCATAATGTTCTATTGATTCCCCTTGGATGCTTGTTGCATTTCCATCCACTTTGACCGAGATTTTCGACTTGGTTATTGGTAATTCTCTGAATTTAAAATTTTTAGCATCCACCCTGCCTAGTGTCAGGGAATTACCTGGGGGACCTTTCCATATTCCTTCGATGATAAATTTTCCGTAGGGGGTTTCTTCGGGGAATTCAAAATCTGTCCATATATTATCCCACCAACTTGGCATCCATGCATTAAGATCTTCCGGGAAACACCTGCCTTCTACGTCAAATTTGTACGCCAAAGGAGACCATTTTTGGTGGAAACTTCCGGTAGCCTTACTTCTCCCAAATTCCCCCAAGGCTTTCGTAATAAAGATGTTCAGTTTATCGTCCAGTATTCCATTGAATACGAAATCACCAGGAGGCGATTCTAAAAAAGAAAATTCCTTGGTGATTACCTTAAAGCATAAAGTTGCAGGATTAAAACTCTCTAAGGACGGGCTAATTTGAATACTTACTTTCTCCCCGTGTAGTAATTTTGTAGGCTGCACACCTCGGTTAACTTGAAGGTCACAAAGACTTGGCCATAGGAAAATGTTACCTTCAATAAGTTCGCGATTTGGGTTTGTAGAAAGAAAAATTTTGCTGTCGATATACTCGGATGTGTTAACGAACAAAGCTTCTTTGCTATTAGGAGTCAAAAGGTACTGCAAGTCGAGATCAGGCAGCGTCCCTTCAGTCATTCCCTCGAGGGTCACACTCTTTAAGCTTGTTGATCCGGTTGCACGCTTCCACACATCATCTTCAAACAAAAAGCGATTTTCAAAATGAAATGAATCAATCTTGATTTTTTGTTGAGCATTACCAAATTG
>ERZ807291.2921-NODE-2921-length-24922-cov-10.533197_pt1 | contig 24922 bp, 20 predicted proteins | sample MGYA00521257_ERZ807291 | MGnify/ENA primary metagenome ERZ807291 (study PRJEB31413, sample SAMN03169783) | marine metagenome | biome: Marine; feature: Water; material: Subsurface seawater | place: North Sea | collected 2011-04-28 | depth 1 m m ... | reverse complement strand
GGGAAAAAAGGATGTGGGCTGGGTTGATTACATCTTGAAAAATGTGACCAGAACAACCGTGTTTGTGCTAAGACATTTATTGTAGGGTGTAATATTTGTCTTGTGCTAATGAAATGTATAAGATTTCAGACAATAGTTCACACTCAACTAATACAAGTATAAAGTGTAATTTTTTAACAAGGCTAGTTTACTAAGAAGTTATATTTTTTAACCTTGTTAGAGAATTAAAATTATAAAATAGTGAGGAATAAACATTTTCCTATTCAATTGAATCGATTTCAGTCAACCGGCTGAGTTGGAAAATCTTAAACCCGACCTCTCTAAAGGCACTGTCTGAATCGCTCTCGAGGGCAAGGTTCCACCAGGTTCGGGCAAGTCGGAGGTCTGAACGCACGCCTTTGCCATCCCGGTACATGGTGCTTAAGTTTGCCTGGGCAACCGAATATTTTTTCTCTGCCGCTTTTCTGAACCAGTAGACTGCTTTTTCGTGGTCCTGTGCAATTCCTTTACCGTTGGCCAACATCCAACCGAGGTGATTTTGGGCGATGGGATATCCATTCTCTGCCGAGGAGGTAAACCACTTGATCGCTTTGGCGTGATCCATCTCCACCCCTTTTCCATTTTCGTACATCGCACCGAGGTAAAACTGTGCTTTCGCATGCTCCTGATTAGCCGCCTGTGCAAACCAATTTAATGCTTGTTCGTACTTTATGCCGGGCAGTTCGCCTTTGATGTGTAAAACGCCAAGATCGAACTGTGCATCCGCACTTCCAGCCTCAGCAGATTCTTGTAACTGTTCAGATTCTGATACCGGATTACTTGGTTCAGGGCTTTCATACTCATCTTCACTTGTGGATAAATCCTGTTTAGCCTGGTCACAGGATGAAAGAAGCAGAGCGAATAAACATCCGAATAATTGAACATTCCAACATAGGCACCCATGCCCAAAACATCTCGCCCAAAATGCCCGAAATCTTTCCAGAAACTGGAAAAATAGGGGATAATGGAAAGCTTTCATCGTGGTGTAAAATCAGAATTTACTGAGTTTTCTTTAAGGCAAGACGGAAGCCAAGGTTTGAATTACGGGTATCAGTAGATTTGTAACTCCGCTCGGCTGAACGCAGATATATCCCGGTGTTATTCATTGAACCACCGCGCCGAATTCGATTGGAACCAGTTTCCGCCCCTTTGGGATCGGTCACTGGCCCGGTTGGATAATCTCCAAATCGATCGGCAGTCCATTCCCAAACATTTCCATTCATATCATAAAAACCCCAGTTATTTGAGGAATACTGCCCGACATTAAGGGTGTATCTAAACTTGCTACTTGAATAATTTGCTCTTGTTACCTCAATGGTGTCTCCCCATGGGTAAGTGGTAGTTGTGCCTGCCCGGCATGAATATTCCCACTCGGCCTCAGTGGGTAGTACATAGGACCATCCCTCTGGTAATAAGCCCTCTTTCCTTTCCGAAGCATTTAAATGAAGTAAGAAAATTTGCACATCATCCCAGGAAACATTTTCTACCGGACAGTTTGGATTGTCGGAAAATTTACTTGGCGTGGCCTGTAATCCGCCCAGGTTTTCCTTCATTACCGATTCATATTGTGCCTGAGTTACTTCATATTTCCCCAGGAAAAATCCATAGGTGAAGGTCACCACATACTGCTCCTCATCCCCGCTCCTACCCGACTCTTCTTTTGGACTGCCCATGGTGAAACTTCCAGGTTCAACCCATAATAGTGACAACTTACTGGCAGACTGGACGAAATATTCATGGGGTGGATTATCTGGATCAAAACTTAAATCCTCTCTTTCCTCCACCTTAAATTCACGCCAGGTCTTATCCTCTGTATGATATGCGTACACTTTTCCATCAGCCTGCCCAATTAGGTAGAGCCAACTCTTTGAATAATGATCGTACACCCATGGATAATGCTTATAATAGAGCCAATCCGAAGACCCAAAGGAAGAAGAGCCAAGGGAGAAAAGTAGAATGAAGCAAAATATCCTCATCCAAGAACTATGATCAACTAAACTAAATGCAGTCAATCAAAAGGATCGGATAATAGTTAATCGATTTCGTTTTCTATACTATCCTCTATACTTTTCTGGTAAGCCGAAATTTGTTCATCCTCAGAAGCTTGTAGTTCTGCCCTTCTCTGTTCGGATAAATAGGGATGATCAGTCATATTCATGCCCATTTGGGAAATAATTTCCAGCATTTCTTTTTTGGTCAATTGCGATAATTGTTCTTCGTAGTTTGGAATCATAATAGTAAATAAACTAAAGATCACGACCTATGATTTAAATACCAGATTGAGTCATAAAAAACACTAAACCCGTTTCCCAACTGAGAATGGAAATTTTTTTAATTTTCTTGATCAATCTAAAATGACAATAATTAGGAATGCATGCCTCGTTTACAGTTGCCTTTCGATCAGCTTGGCGGTTGATCTTGTCTAATGGCAATTGAAGATATTATTCCTATGGACGCACTCTTTGGTGGGGAGGGCACGAATAATCGATCCAAAAAGAAGAAAAAGGTCGATCGTATCGCATTATCTTCCCCAATGATGCGCATTCCAAGAATGGATGTGCTGGTGGCACGCGACCTGATTGATATAGGGGTAAAGGAGTTATACGAATTACAGGGCCGATCAGCAGAGAGTTTATTTGAGGAGATCAAAAAATTACGTGAGGATACACCGACCTATCGCCTGGCTTACTTACGCATGGCCATTTACTTTGCTGAAAATGAAGAGGCTGATCCCAAAATGCTCCATCCGAGCGAGTGGAATGAGTGAGGCGAATTAGTTTTCTCCTGAGGTAAGGTTGGCCATGGCACGCTTGGTTTGCCAGACCATAAAAAGCCCATAACCAAAAAAGAGAGCCCCGTTGAGCATGACCATGGGGGATTGGTCATTTTCAAAGCCCACATAGAACAAGGCTGCACCAACAAAGGTGAATACCCAGCCAAACCACCTTCTAAATTTAATTACCCGGCGAAAATGCCTGACTTTATTTGCTTTTTGTTCGTCGGTTAATTGCTTCATTTGGTCAAAATTAATTAAAGCCTAGGTCCTCGTCGCTTTTCCCGCCCAACGCCTGATTGAGTAGGGTCAGGCGGTCATTCTCGCGGGTCAAGTCATCAATGAGCATGGTGGCACGCTTAGTAAAGCCCTGGACTTCAAGCAGGGCTTGCTTGCGAATTGTGCTTTTGCAAAGTGAGTAAGCGGCCAGGTCAACAAATGCGATATCATCATCAAGCGGAGTGAGAAATTCGATGATTTCTTCAGTTACATCACCACCAAGTGCAAGGTTACGCTTTAACTGGGTGGTTAGTTGAGCACGAAGCCCATTGGAGCTGTCATCCACAATCGTGTCCAGTGGTTCAACTTCAAGGATTCGATATGGAATTTCCTGGGGAATGGATAAGATGCGCAATCGGCTCAAGCCCTGAAGGAGCACAAAAGATGTGCCGTCTGGGTTTACCTTTGAAACCCGAATAAGCCCAGCGGTTGCAACGCCAAAGGGCAGTTCCAGGTGCTCTTCCGCTTCGGACACATTTTCACGTTCTCCCACAATGGCAAAGATTCGATTATCTTCCAACCTCTCCCGAAGCATGGTTTTGTACCGTTCTTCAAAAATGCGCAGGGGCATAATTGCTTTGGGAAATAATACTACCCCGCGGAGGGTCATTGCAGGTATGCGATTTGGAATTTCGTAAGTTTCTTCTGACATTTTCTACCTACTAGTTTGACCGTGATTGAGCAAAAGGTCAAATCACCAAGCCAGCAACGCTTGCTGTGAGCAGGCAGGCAAAGGTGCCTCCAAGCAGAGCACGCCAACCAAGTTGGGTAAGATTTGTTCGCTGAGATGGGGCGAGGATCGCAATGCCTGCGACCTGAATGCCAACGGATGCGAAATTTGCGAATCCACAAAGTGCATAGCTGGCAAGGATAATGGAGTGTTCATTTTTAATAAGACCTTCTTGCTTAAAGTCTCCAAGGTGGGCATAGGCAACAAATTCATTTAAAACCAGTTTCTCTCCAAGTAACTGCCCAATCAGGCGAATATCCTCTGATGCAACCCCCATTAACCAAGCGACTGGAGAAAATACCCACCCGAATAAATACTCGAGAGATATCCCTCCCCCTTCAATACCAAAAAATTCTTCAATTCCCAGGGGCTTAGTGAATAAATCTCCGATAATAAAATTTCCCAACGCGACCAAACCGGTAAAAACAATCAGGATTGCACCGACATTAAAGGCGAGAAGCAATCCCTGACTTGTACCCGCGGTTAAGGCGTCAAAAACATTCAATGTTTTTTCCCCCTGAGCCATTTCCAATTCATCTTTTCGCTGCTCGGTCTCAGGCAGAAGGATTTTTGAACAGACAATGGCCGCAGGTGCAGACATCAGAGAGGCAGTAAGAAGATGCTTGGCAAACATTGCCTGTGCCTCGGGATCCGTCCCGCCTAAAAATGCAACATACGCAGCAAAAACTCCACCCGCGATGGTGGAAAAGCCCCCAGTCATTAAACATAATACTTCGGACTTGCTCATTTTAGCCAGGTATGGACGGACTAAGAGTGGGGCCTCGGTTTGACCGACAAATACATTTGCAGACATAGCCAAGCACTCAGCTCCCGAAATCTTCATCGTCCGCTTCATTACCCATGCAAGTACATAAACGATGCGTTGAAGTATACCCCAGTGGTAAAGAAGAGCAGAAAGCGCAGAGAAAAAGAGAATGGAGGGCAGTACCCGAAAGGCAACTACTGTACCAAAACTCGGTGCATCACTGGCTAAGTTGCCGAAAACAAATGTCGCTCCGGTGTAAGAGAATTCAGTTAATTTAACCACTCCCTTTGAAATGCCCTCTACCAAATCAGTAATCATTGGGGCTTTTAATAAAAGAAGGGCAAACGCGAACTGTAGTGCCAGTCCGGAAAGGATTAAACGAAGGGATATTGCCTTGCGGTTTGTACTCGCTAACCAAAGCAAAAACAATAGGCATGAAATCCCAAATAAACTTCGTACTAGATCCATCTTAAGTATTACAGAGTGCAAATCTCAATAACTGAGTGCAACCCGAAAGATAAAAAGTAAATTAATTGATTGTAGAAGGAGCATTATTTTTTGTAGATCAAGTTATGATCTATTTAAAAATTGTGATTCTTGGTATTGTAATGTTTTTGCAAAGTTGCGGAGTTCCCCTGATTCCAGGAATATAATTCTTAGATTACGAGTTTCCTTCCCTACTCCATTCCGAATTTAGTGTAATGGCGAATGCACCAGAGTTAGTGGGCAAAAATGTTTTGGTCATTGGTGGCGGAACAGGTATGGGCAAGGCCATTGCCCTGCAACTTTGCAAAGATGGGGCAAACCTGGCAGTTGCCGGTAGGCGTGAGGAGAAACTTACTGAAGTGGTCATCGAGAGTGATCAGAAAATAAAGTCCCATATCGTTGATGTGACTGACCGGGCATCCGTGAGCAACCTGTTCACCTGGTTTGAAGATAAAATGGGAGAGCTTGATATTTTGGTTCATGCTGCAGGCATCAATATTGCCAATCGAGCAATGGAACAACTTGAACCGGATGAATGGGATAAGGTGATTCAAATTAATTTAACCGGTGCCTATAACTGCTTGCAGGCAACTTTACTCAAAATGAGACCAAGAAAGTCTGGACTTGTTATTTTAATTAATTCGGTCGCGGGGAGAAGGTCTGTCCCACTAGCTGGGGTGGCTTATAATTCATCAAAATTTGGAATGTCCGCACTTGGAATGGGCGTGGGTGAAGAGGAGCGTGAAAACGGGATTCGTATTACCAATATTTATCCGGGAGAAGTGAATACCCCAATTTTAGACGAGCGGGTGAATCCACCAACGCCCGAGCATAGAGAAAGTATTTTACAACCCGATGATATTGCACAAGTGGTCTCTACGGTGGCAAAACTGCCAGCAAGAGCACATGTGCCAGAATTGGTGATCAAACCAAGTAAGCAAAGCTTTGTTTAAACGGGTAGGTTTGAAGAAAATCTAATTCCATAACTTTCAAACTTGCACAGGGTAGACTCTTCTATTCCAATTTATCCAATGCACGAGAATCATACTGATTTATCCCGGAGAAGTTTTTGCCGGAAATCCCTAACCCTATGCAGTTCTGCCCTCCTGTTGCCTGCAATGGGAAATGCACAAAGCCCACCCCGGATCAACACACCATTGGGCTTTGATAACTTTTCCATTCGCGCACTTGGATGGAAAGCACCCGGACTGTTGGAATATGCTGGGAAACAAAAGGTGGATACGGTTTTATTTTCCGATCTGGATGTGTACGAATCTCATGACACCGGATACCTGAGGGAAATCAAACAGGAGGCTAAAAGCCTTGGCATTACCATTCAAGCAGGTACTGGAGGGATTTGTCCGACTTCTCATAAGTTTTCAGATAAACACGGATCCGCGGAGGAACATCTTAAACTTCTTATCCGGGTGGCCCAGGGTGTTGGATCAAAGGTTGCCCGCTGCTACCTTGGGTCAATGAAGGATCGTTTGGGCAAAGATGGCATTCAAAAACATGTGGACAGCACAGTTGCAATTTTTAAAAAGGTTAAAAAACATGCCTTGGATGCAGATGTAAAACTGGCGATTGAAAACCATGCCGGAGATTTACACAGTCGCGAACTTGTGCGTTTGATTGAGCGTGCAGGTACGGATTATGTCGGTGCAACCATTGATTCCGGAAATGCAACCTGGACCCTGGAGGATCCAGTCGACACCCTGCGCAACTTGGCCCCTTATGCAGTATCGAGTGGAATTCGAGATTCTATGGTCTGGAAAAGTGAAAAGGGAGTGAAGGTACAGTGGACAGCGATGGGAGAAGGTTGTGTTGATTTAAAAGCTTTTACCTCAGAGTGGAAAAAGTTGTGCCCCACCCTTCCTATGCAACTGGAAACAATTTCTGGATTTGCCAAGGAATTCCCCTATTTGCAGAAAGATTTCTGGGCTCCGTATCAAGGTATAACTGCCCGTGATTTTTCCCGTTTTCTCGTACTAGGCAAAAATGGAAAAGCGATGAAACCTTTTTCACCGGAAAAGGGAAAAGATCGAAAAGAAGCCCAGAAAGAATATCAGCTATCTGAACTCGAACGCAGTCTGAAATTCTGCAGAGAGGAACTTGGATTTGGTTTGAGTTAATTCAGTAAGTGCTCGATTTACTCTTACTTGATTAAATTTCAGGCACAAATGGATTATTTTCGATTTGAATGCCTACATTTTTACGAACTTACATTCTCAGCCATCATCGAGGGAATCCAAATCTTTTAAATGGGCAACATCGCCCCAGCTAATTAAAGTCCATCCATCGTCCTTCTTTTCAATCCGATTAATGGAGCAGTTGAGAAGCACAAAGTTGCGATCGGAGTCTAGGGGCAGATTAAGAACGTAACGAAAAATGGCACCCAGTACTCCGCCATGGGTAACCAATGCAATTTTTGCCCCCGGATGCCTCGTGGCAAGTTCCTCAATCGCACCTGAGCAACGTTCACAAAATTGACGAAAGCTTTCTCCACCCGGAACCTGAAAGTCCGGCCCGTCATTACGAAAAGATGAATAAACATCGGGCTGACTCTCTTTCATCTCTCCGGTGTTCATTCCCTCCAGTACGCCAAGGTCACGTTCACGCAATTCTTCATACTGCTCTGCAATCATACCCGATGGGCCACCCACCAGTTCCGATGTATGCATGGCACGCCCAAGGTCGCTTGAATAATAAAAATCGAATTCCTCACCTTTCATTCTTTGGCCCAGTGCTTCTGCCTGAGCAACACCACGGGGGCTGAGCGGAGAATCTGCATGCCCCTGCCAACGGCCAGACAAATTCCATTCAGTTTCACCATGTCGAATAAGGGTAATACTTGTATTTTGAGACATCCCTTGTTCTTTAAACTGAAAGTCGAAATCGGTCAGTACAATTTTGCGAAATATTACGAATCCTTACCTGCTCAACGAGTAGATCGATAAAATAAAGGAAGCAAAACCAATTTCAGGGATTGTAATAATTAATTTCATCACACAATTTGAACTTTAACCCGTAATACACAGCCCGATGAAAAAAACTTCTCTTTTATTCTTTTTGCTCATTCCTGTTTTTTCGCAGTTTGGAAAAGTTGAGGTCATTGAAATTTCTTCTGACACCGTTAATCAACTACCCGGTGGAAAAGAAGCCGATGGCATCATTGGAGACTTCGTCCTGCGGAATGAACTGATTGAATGTGCTATTGGAAGTTCTGCACCTGACCGAAAGGCCAACATGGGGGCATTTTGGGGAGCGAATGGAATGACCCCCGGTTGTCTCTATGATCTTTGCCTCCGGGGAACGGAGAATGATCAGCTTACGATTTTCTCGCCATCTCGCCAGCAGGGAGAAATTTCCTACATTCGAAAAACTGAGTCAGGAGATGGAATTGAAGTGGCCACGACAGCAGAAAAATCCGGAGGTTTGTTTAAGAAACATACATACACAATTAAGGATGGAGAGTATGGAATATACATTCATACCTTGATTCGTAATGAGGGAGATACCAAAGTTTCCGGACCTATTGATGATCGGTGGACCCGGTTCAGACAATCTGGTCGATTAGGCGATATCGAATGGGCAGACTCGGTGGATCCAGCTGACAAAGCGGGTTACGCCTATGGTTGGTTTAAGGATAAAGCTGGAAAACTCCCACCCCGCTCCAAAACACTTCACCCCGGCGAGGAAATCGAAATCAAACGTTTTATTGCGGTTGGAAACTCCCCGATCCAGGCATATGGACGGGTTGCACAAAAAATGGGCAAAACTGGAAAAGTCCAGATTGCACTCAACTTGGCCGACTCAAGCCCCGTTTTATCGGCTACCTTGAAATTCTCACAGAATGAACGATCCATTTTCGGATATCCGAATCAGGATGGTAAGATTTCCGCTCATGTGCCCATCGGAAAATGGATGGTCTCGATCCTTGATCATGGCCGGAAAAACCAATCCTTCACCATGGATGTGAAGGAAGAGGGTGAAGAAAAAAACATCACCTTAAAGCCAGCATCGAAAATTAACTTCAGCATTACCAATCAAAAAGGAGAAGATACACCCTGCAAAATTCAATTTATCGGGATAAAAGAAACCAGCGACCCGGAACTCGGTCCTATTGACCGGGCACATGGATGTAGCAATCAATACCACTCAGAGACAGGAACGTTCTCAGTCGCACTGGATCCAGGCAACTACCGAATTATTGTGACCCGTGGAATTGAATTTGATCATTTCGAGAAGGAAATCAAGCTCGCTCCTCAGCAAACTTTACCTTTGGCAGCCAAGCTTACACGAACGGTCAATACAAAGGGATGGGTAAGCACTGACTTTCATAATCACTCCACTCCGAGCGGAGATAATGTGTGCGGAACAGATGATCGCATTATCAATCTTGCCGCAGAACACATCGAGTTCGCTCCAACCACTGAGCATAACCGAGTATACGACTGGGAACCCCACATTAAAAAGCTTGGGTTGAGCAGAGAGATTTCAACCGTTCCCGGAATTGAACTAACCGGATCCGGCGCACACATCAATGCCTTCCCTCTTCACCCAAGGCCTTACCTTCAGGATAACGGATCACCCAAATGGGTAAAAGACCCCCGAATTAACGCCATTAATTTGCGCGATCATCATGGTCATCAAAAAAACCGTTGGATTCATATCAATCATCCCGATATGGTTGAAAATTTTAACGATCGAAGTAAGGACGGGCATCCAGACGGTGGATTTGAAGGAATTATTTCCCTGATCGATGCAATTGAAACTCAAAATTTCCGGGCTTCGGAAATTCTCGCAAATGCACCCTTTAAAATTACTCGACGGGCCAGCCGAGAACAGGTTTCCATACTTCGTGAATTTGTTTGGCTACAAATGCTCAATCAGGGGAAAAAGGTCTGGGGAATCGCAGTGAGTGACGCTCACACTGTATTCGGGAACGGAGTGGGTGGCTGGCGAACCTATATACCCAGCTCAACCGATGAACCTGAAGAAATTGACTGGGAGGAAATAAGCAGACGGGCAAAAGGCGGACAAATGATGCTCACTACCGGTCCCTTTCTACAAGTTTCAACCAAAGATGGGATTTTGCCGGGTGGCTTGGCACGGGCCAATGATTCGCTCAGTATAAATGTAAAGGTACAGTGCTCATCATGGATCGATATTGATCGTGTACAGGTACTGATTAACGGAAGGCAATCCAGCGAACACAACTATACCCGTACAATACATCCTGAATTATTTCAGGACGGAGTAGTTAAATTCGACCAAGCTCTGACAATTGAGCTATCCCAGGATGCACATATTATCGTAGTTGCATATGGGGAGAATTTTGACCTTAAAGCAGGATACGGAAAAAGCACGCAGAGCCCCAACAAACCCTGTGCCTACCACAACCCAATCTTTGTTGATACCAATGGCGATGGCTTCACCCCCAATGGTGATACCCTTGGATTTCCCATACCTACCGCAAAAATGTCCGTAACTTCGGTCAAGGAGCAACTAAGCAAACTCAACATTCCTACTAAATGAAGTTTTTTACACGACTAATTTCTATCCTTTCCCTCATCCTGATTTCTTCCTGCACAACAACCAGTCCGGGCAACACTGCTCAGGATAAAGTCAGTACTTATAAAGCAAAGGCACGCAACTTCGAGGCACTTGCCCGCTCACAAACAATTAGCCCTCCTTATTCCCCGTCTTTCCGAGGAAACAATAGCCATTACTCTCATGGTCTGAGAATGACCTACTTAATGGAAGCTAAGCGCTACAGGAAGCTCGCTAAGGAGCAAAAAGAAGAGGATGCAAGGAACAAAGCTGAGCAATAATTAATCAACCGCCCTTCGTTGGACGGAAGGACCATTCGGGTGTTCCCTTAGGATCTGGTGCATTTGGACTTTTACCCAAGCCGTAATCCTCAGCTTGCATGTCCTGACCGGGCCAAAATTCTTTGTCTTTAATGAATCCGTAAAAGGATGGGTAAAACGGATCAACATAATTAACATCAGCATTCTCGGGTACTTTCAGTCCGGTAAGAAAGTAAACGGAGTTCACAAGCATACGTCTCAAATCTTCGCTGACTAAATCAACTGAAGCTCCCATGGTTGTGCAAAAGGTTGTGCCTTTTTTCCCGTTCGGTGCTTCATACGGGTGAAGCCAGGCGAGGGCTTGCATCGGATCATTTTTGGAATCCACAAAAGATGAACTGGGCTCAAGGTTTTCCGTTACCGCACCACGCAGGAGGATGGTGTCTTTTTCAGTTAATCTCTTAACGCCATAAACATCTGACGGGCCAAAAACATCGGTTACCCCGTTAAGAATAGGATGAGCCGCATTTTTCGTTTCAACCATTCCACGTGCACCTTCTACTTTGTGCCTGCCATGATGACTGACCCAGCCTTCACCCATAATGAGTGGACCAAACTGTCCATATGAAATTTTATCTCCAAATTTTTCTCCTCCATTAAATGCATGGGTTGAGGTGCGAATACCGACCACTGGTTTCCCGGAGTTTAGGAAATTTGTAATATGCTCAGCATCTTCTGCATTTGGTTTCCGAAAACGTGTACCAATTATCATAAGATCCGCACCCTTGAGATGCTCCCATCCAATTACACCCTGCTGATTATTAGGATCGATGTACTTTCCAGTCTTATCCCAGGAAAAAAGAACCTTACAGGTAAAACCGTGTTTTTCGGACAGAATTTTAGCAAGCATGGGCATACTCTCCTCTGTACGATATTCCTCATCACCGGAAACAAGTACGATTGTCTTGTCTTTCCCCGGGCCCTCTTTCCCTTCAAGATGTAAAACCTTTGAAGATTCCGCTGACAAAAGAAGCGGTGACAAAGTGAGCGTGATTAATAGAGTGAGGAACTTAATAATTTTTTTCATAAATAGTTAGGAAGAATTCAGTTTGATATTGAGTTAAATTTTCCTCTGTACGTCAAAGCTGATCGAACAATAAACCTGATTTTACAATTTTAAATGTGTAAAAATCAAAAAAGGATTCGTAATTTTCTAAATCGTAATTAATCTGATGAATCATGTTCAAAAATATTCCGTTTAATCGCGTGGAGTGGGTAACAAGTGGGTTTTTGATAATTACTGCGATCCTTACTTTTACCGCTGTTCCCGCTTACTTCTATTATTTTGGATGGGACTGGTTTCTGTTCGCAATTTTTTTATTTTATTATCCGGCGACAGGCATGAGTATAACTGTTGGTTACCACCGACTGTTTTCCCACAAAGCATTTAAAGCAAAATGGCCAGTTAAGTTATTCGTACTTCTTTTTGGTGCAGCCGCATTTGAAAACTCTGCCTTATGGTGGAGCTCCGAACATAGAAAGCACCACAAACATGTTGATACTGATGATGATCCCTACGATATAACCAAGGGGTTTTTCTGGGCTCACATGGGTTGGTTAATGTTTAAGCTTAAACCGGCCAGTCCAATTGAAAATGTTCAGGATCTCAAAAAGGACGCTTTGGTTATGTGGCAGGATAAATGGGTCCATGGAATTGCTTTTTTTATGAGTTTTATTTTACCAGCAGCAATCGGATATGTATACGCTGTTACCACAGGCAACCTCAGTCCATTAGCAGGTGCATTAGGTGGTTTTCTTATCCCCGGGGTTGCTCGGGTAGTCATGGTTCAGCATGCAACCTTCTGTATTAATTCGCTCTGTCACATGATTGGCGAACGCCCCTACTCTACCAGTCACAGTGCAAGGGACAGTTGGATCGCGGCAATTTTCACGATGGGAGAAGGGTATCATAATTACCACCATGAGTTTCAATGGGACTACAGAAACGGAGTCAAACCCTGGCAACTTGACCCCTCAAAATGGATTATTTGGTTCCTCTCTAAATTTGGAATGACAGGAGACTTAAAAAGAGTACCCAACGAACGAATCCTCCTCGCGGAGACCCGTGAAACCAGGCGTCAATTAAGCGATCAGATTTCTAACATCCAAGCGATTGCAAATACCTCCAACGAACTGCTTGAGCAAACCCTCTCGTCCTTGGAGAAATGGAGTGATCGCCTGACTGAGATTTGTGATCAGTTACAAAAGGCAGCCCACGATAAAATCAATTTGTCTAAAACCACTCTTTCAGAGCTTAGGCAGGAAATTCAGGGTGCGACCTCAGAAATGGAATCTAGTCTCAAGCTATCTATTGCATAGCAGTTTTCTTTCATAGAAATCCAACATTCACATGGGCCCTCACTATGTGAGCCAACATTCGGGGAGTCTAAAGTTTACTCTTTCGCTGAGTTTGTAACATCGTTTGCATCTAATAAGACGTGTGGAGATTGGTAAGTCTGTTTGTTTGATCAGCATTTTGATTCTTTTTTTAGATATTTACCAGTGGGTACATTCTTTAAATAACCCGTTTGTGGAAGAATCCCCGTACTACTCAACCAACTGAGAAAGCGTAAGACCTCCTCCCCTAGTACCTCGTTCCATAAAAAGTCAGAAGAGTATCTAAGGCCAGTGTTGTCCTAAATATTTCCGTGTCCCCATGAAAATGATTCGCTGGTTTCCATGATCCATCAACTCTTTGAAGTTCAAGTAATAACTTGATAACTTTTTGGTTAAAAGCCATCCAGTACTTGCGTTTACCGAGATATGTTGAAGAAAAACAAGCCTTACTTGAATGCCTCAATCCATAAAAGTTGATCTTGTCCGACTCAGAGGGTAAATTCTCGAACAACCAATCCAATCCTTTATTAGCTTCGTTTGAATCTCCATGATTTCCTAAATGCAAGCAATGTACGCCCATTCCGGTTAAGCTCGGCTTTCCGCCCTTTCCTATTTGATATGCAAACCTGCCCGTATTATCCTGACATTTTTTTACATACCCCATGGACTGGACAATTGCCACATCTAAACCATTGACCTTCAGACCCACCGATTGTGCCTCTGCCAGTGCCATCACATTCCATCCAGTAACCGAAAGGTCCACATGGGCAAGAGGTCCCTTACCGAAACTATATGCCCAGCCTCCATTTTTATTCTGACCGCGAACAATTGTAGAAACTAACTTAGTTGCAAGCTCCTCCAGTTCAGGAATCTTCAACTTTGCAAAAGCTTTTATCAGGGCACGAGTGTAGATTGGATGAGAATAAGAACCTGGTTGAGATTTGACCTCAGAAACTGGTACTGCTTTTAAATATTCAATTCCTTTTTTTAAGGCCGAATTATTTCTAATAAATGAATCATTATCACAATTTTGCAAAAGGCAGATAACTGCCATACCTGTCATTGCTGATGCATCCGTCTTTTTTGGATTCCCTTGCTCATCCCTATCGTTCCCCCCCCACGATCCATCCTCTTGCTGCATTGAAACCAGCCACTCCATGCCCTTCTCTATTGCATCTGAAACTTCCTTTGTTCCGCCTGCCGCAAGAAAACTTCTCTGTTGCCTAACGGGATCGCACCATGCAAGCGTTGGGTTCACTTGGTCAAAAGCTTTTTTTAATTCTGAAATGGGAATTTCCCTAATCGCTGCTTTCGCCTTTTCCTCCATCGCTTCAATTCGCACCCGATCAGCTTGAGGAATTTCATTGACCAATTTCAAATCCATTCCAGTTGAACGGGCACTTTTTCCAGCATTCACCAATTTGGACATTTCATTTAAATTCAAAAAGTCAACCTGACCACTTAGAACGTTCACACTTGTTGAATCCGCCTGTGCATTCATGCTAAAGCTGGTCCCCCGGACCCCGGCAAAGCCAAGCTTAGACGACAGGGTAATGGAGGAATCCCGTTCCAGTTTTTTTACCACTACCACTAATTCGCCCAAGTCCAGTTCCAGTTTAATTCGGGATGGACTGGTCTCCTTACGAATCTCTTCGATTTCCACGGTCGAGGAATTAAAATCTTCCTGCACAAATGAATGAATTTTAAATTTTGTGTTTTTTCCAACAGCAGTACTTGAACCATTACTAAATAAAATAACTGCCTCCCCGTCCTTCCCCGTTTCAAGCTTGCTTCCAGGCAAAAGAACCTGCCCCTTCCTTGCTTCATCAAAAACCTTTTCTTCCGGCCCACTTACTCGCACATCACCAAGAAGAGAAATGAGTACAGTCGCCCCTTTTTTAAATTTTTCGGATTCCTCAACTGACCAGTCAAAATAGTCCAAGTCCCTCGTCTCGCTACCACTCAGCCAATTACTGACTCCCGCCACATCAGCAAAGAAAAAAATCAGAGCCAATAAAACCGAGAAACAGAAGGCAACAAGACCAAGTCGAAAAATATTTTTTCTTCGGGACCCAGATGGAATAATTTTTGAATCTTTGATTGAAATCCAATTCTGGCCATCTGTACAAATTAAGTCACTCGAGACAAATTTTCCCTTTTTCCAATCTGCTAAGAACTCACCTTCTGTAAGCGGGCCAATCGTAGAGTTATTTTTTCGAACGAAGATTTTCAAAATATACTGAGAAATGAGTTCCTATTCTTAATATGTTAATCATCCTAGTCAAAAGAATTACTTCTTTAATTTAACCTCTAAAACAATGAAGTGATATTAGGTTAAATTTAGCAAATATTAAGCTCTTTCAGCCAAGCACCAAGCAATTCAAGTGGAAGTCCAATAACATTTGAATGAGATCCTTCAAACTTTTCTACAATTAAATCAGCCCGCGTCTGAATCGCATACCCCCCAGCTTTGTCCAATGGATTTACTTCCTGAAAGTATTTTTCCAATATTTCATCGTTTATATGCTTAAAGGTAACCCGACTGCTTTCGACAAGTGATTTCTCATAGTTTTGCCCTCGGTTAATCAGACACAGTCCCGTACTCACTTCATGGGTTTGCCCACTGAGTAATCGAAGCATTGAATACGCTTCCTTCATATCTTTCGGTTTCCCCAGCACGGTTTCACCCAAAGCAACCAGAGTATCCGCACCGAGTACCCAATTCTCGGGATGCAGATTCGCAACAGAGCGGGCTTTTAAAGTCGCATTCTCCTGAACTAATTGAATGGGTCCATCCGGATGACTGACCATTTCCTCAGCATCAGAAACGACCACACGAAAATCAGTGAGAAGCTCAGCCAATAGCTCACGCCTACGAGGCGAACCGGAACCTAATATGAAGTTCTTTAAATCGCTCCCCTCACGCTCTAGTTCATTCACTGGCACTCCTTGAAGCCCCTGTCCAGGAAGGATACCCTGCTCCAGTAACCACTTGAATAAACCAACACTGATTAATTTCTTTTTCGTAAACCATTATTCTAAAATATTAGTTCCCTGATCGTAAACTTCGAGCGTTTCCGTTCCATCCTCCCCATAAGATGTTGAAATTCCATGCTTTATACCATCCAAGTAAAACGTTTCCGATTTCTTGGAACCACTCGCATAGAATGTCTTACTGACCCCATTGCGCTGACCGAACAAATAGCTTAATTGTTCATGAATTTGCCCATTTTCAAAATAAAGCAATTCCTGTCCATGCTTTAAACCCCTCCAGTAGTTTACATCGCTAGTCTTGCTTCCGTTGACTGTGTAGTCAACATCCCGTCCATTCTTTCTCCCTTTCTCAAAATACTCAACTGTCGCTAACTCACCATTCTCAAAGTAAACACGCGATTCTCCATGTAATTGATCCTCTGAATAATTTGCATCCTGCCTAACTCGCCCATTTTCATAATAAAGAACTTCCCTTCCATTTTTTAGGTTGTTGCGGTAATTTGCTTCAACCGATTTTGTTCCATCGCTTTTGTAATCCACATCCAACCCATCTTTCTCACCGTCCTTGAAATTTTCCACGGTGGCCAAGTTCCCATTTTCAAAATATACTCGAGACTCTCCATGTAATTGGTCTTCTGTATAATTGGCATCCTGCCTGACTCGCCCATTTTCATGATAAAGAATGTCCTGACCATGTCTCAACTGGTCTTTGAAATTAGTTTTAGAGCTTACGATACCAGATTCATAGTAATTTATGACTAGTCCATTTAACATTCCACTTTTGAAAACTTCCATACTGGATTTTTTACCATTCGCAAAATAGGATACAATTATTCCATCGCCATCAGATAAATCTGTAAGCAAACAAAGTTGTCCATTCGGAAGCCATTTTTGACTGCTCATAATTTTACCATCAACCCATTCATGTTCATATTCCTTTTGACCAGAGGGATACCAACCTTTACACAACCCGTGCAAAACTCCATTTTTGAAGTTATTCTCTGCCCTTTTACTTCCCTCAGGGTAAAATAATTCATGCTCCCCATCTTCAATTACCTGCTTTTGTGGCGGTCTGGAACCGGAAGAAAATAATCCGAATTCCCATTCATTTAAATACTCGCCTTCAATAGATTTTATAATGTTCTCCCTTAAATAGATTCGATACATCTTGGCCATTAAATCATTAACTGGATCGCCATCACCGATCTTTCTAAGATTGTCGATCCACTGAGTAAAAAGCTCATCTGTTTGATGGGTCTTGGAAACCCCCAATAAATCCTCCAACAATTCCTTGTTAGCTAACAATTCAGGAATCAGAATAGTCAGATCACCTGATAGATTTAATGCCCCCAAATCGTCCATAAATAACATAAACAAATTGGAATCTTTTGCTTTCCTTAAAAATTGACCGGCAAAATCCTTCGAGACATAGTTATCACAAAAAATTGCAAAACTTAAATTGCCTAGTGGACCAACCCTATCGTTTTTAAGTACTGAATTTAAAATTTCAAAAAGTTTCTTCGAATTCCCTTCCAACAAGCCAGAAATAACTGCCTCCATTAAAAGAGTTGGCCACCTATCAGTTTGCCAACCTAATCCCGCACGAATTCCTTCTTTCAAACCCGCACTCGCATCAATTACTCCTGTTGAGTCATTAAAGACATTGCCGACCAGAGAATACTTTCCATTTTGGTTAACGAGAATAGGAGATAAACTTAGATTTTTCTGTTCAGTTTGAAAAATGGTGGAACCAAGAAGATTCGTAAGTTTAGGAATCAATATTTCGTTGAGGATAACACTCCCCAAATCCTTACCTGAATTTGGAACCGAATGAACTTGCCCCATAAAAGGAGCCAAAAAAGAAAGTACATTCTTCAAACTAAAATCATCCTCACCATCCCAGCCTTCTTGTGCTACAAGCGAACTGTTTCTAGTAAATAAAAGTGAAAATCCAGGTAGGTCTAGACTGGTAATTTCAATTTTGAAGATACCCTGTTCGTCATTGATTACCCGTGTAGAAGTTAGATCATTTTTAAGTACTTGCTCGTCTTCAGTAACTTTAATCAATTCCATATCATATTTTTCATCCTGAAGAAGTAAAACTGATGGGGTAAAAAATGTATTAAACCGTGCTCCAAAAGAACTAATAGTTTGCAAAACAATGCCGAAACTTAGGTTTTTCATCCTTCCATTTCCACTATCTTGAATCGTAAGTCCTCCAAATACACTCATATTTAAAGATGCTGGTTTTCTGGCCGCAAAGGAAATGGGCTCAGCAAGAATGACAGATAAAAAATTCTGATCTAAAGCTATTTCAGCCATACTTTTCCCCGAGTCGGATTGAACTTCAAGGCTCAATCTGTCATTCAATTGCTCATAGGATGCAGTAACTCTTCCTACTCCAATGCTTGAGTCATTGTTTACATTCAGGGAAAGGTGAAAATCTGGATTTCGGGAAAGAAAGATCGCTACCTCCCTCAATACTTTTTGAGTTTTTGAAAACTCATCGTTTAACTTGGGTAAATTCTCATGATCCCGAAGAGTTATGATTAACGGCGAATTCCCAATCAATGATAAAGGGCGAACACCAACATCGTAAAAACAACAACTTTCAAGCAGGGAAGTTCGAATTTTTTTTAACAGGGATGTGGTTATGATCGTTTTTTCATTCTCTAAGTTATGATTTCTTATAATCCAATCCTTGACCAAGTCCGGTTCGTGTTCGGTTAAACCCGATAATTGAATGCCCGAAAACCGAAGGGGTACATCAAATCTGCTTAGGCTGGCAAGCAATCGAAAACCGCCGGATTCCCGAACCTCTTTGAATTCAAATTTAACTCCGGGGAATCCCATCCTGGCGGCAATACATTCAATTAAAACTTTAATTGATTCCTGAGATTGCCATAAAAGTGGATAAGAAAAACTTGGGTTACGCGAAAGAAAAACCAGATCATCCGTGAGATATTTTTGGGCGGAGAAAGTATCATATTTGGAGGAAAAGCCACTCTCCTCAGAGTCTAAGATTATATTTTGCTTTGAAGAGCTAAGTAAATCGGTCTGTCCAAACCATCGTTGTTTACTCTTGGATAAGTTTTCTCCAAAATCCATTGAAAACTGATAGGCAGAGATTTTTTCAATGGATTCAGTTATGCCATTAGCATCTCGCCCTAAGAAGGTGTTTAAGTGAGAGGCTAACCATTCCGGCATATCCTGATCCACCTCATAGCCTAAAAACTTGAATTGTTCACCCTCTTCAATCTCAATCAACAGTCCTGGTTCACCCTCCCTATTTTCCGAAGTAAACTTAACATTCACATCCAAAAACCCACGATATTGAAATTGTTTCAGAATATCGTCTGAAAGAACTTGGCAAAGGAAACCAAGCTTGTCCTTCACTCCAGGATTCGCGGTCCAAAAAGCTCCGTTAAAGACAGAATTTTCTTTTATAAATTTTAAAAGAGAATCATGATCGAAAGAACTTCCACCGGTTACTTCGATTAAGTCAGCAGAAATAGGTGACAGGGAAATAAGCAAATCCTCAGGAATCTTAGCAGTTGAATTGGTTTCTTTTTTTATTAGACTAAAATCAGACAACAGGTCGTCACTGTCAATCGGGGGAACGCTAGCGATAATAGGGGGATCTAAATCCAAAGAATTATTAAAGGGGACAGGTTCTTCTATTTTAGCAACTTCCTCTATCGCGAGTTTATGCCCCTGTGCCGCGGCCAGCTTTAAAAGTTCCAATCCACGAGATGGTCGGGAAGCGAAGCCGTCCGCCCCGTTTACATAGAACAGACCCAATGAATATTGAGCCTCAGAAAAGTTTTGCTTAACTGCCAACTCAAACCATTGAACTGCCTTATCTAGATCCCTTGCCACTCCATGACCATTGTAGTAAGCCATTCCAAGATTAAATCTCCCGGTTAGCGATTTCATCTTTACCGATTCAGAAAGTAAGGAAATTGCCAGTTTTTCATCCTTATCGAGAATACCTGGAAGACCTCTTATATGGAGCCCCCCCAATGTGGCCTGTGCCAGCGCAAATCCTAAACCTGCAGATTCTTTAAATAATTCCAATGCTCGAGGGACATCAGTGGGAATAACCTGGAAAAGAACTTCACCGAGAGCATATTTTGCAACCGCATCTCCCTTAGATGAAAGTTCCAAAAGACCGGGTTGTGCCTTTTTGTAGTGCTGCGTCGCTTTCTCATAGTTACCTGCCACCATGCTTATGTTGGCTAGATTATAGTATGCTAGCGGCTCATCTGAATTAATTGCATGCAATGTCCATTTCCGGGCAAGTTCCTTGTCCACTTTTAATCCAAACTCTCCACTCCTCAAACAAATTCCTAAAAGTGCCTGTGCGTAAGAATCCCCGGATTTCACTTGTTCATAAAGTTTCTCCAAACTAACTGGAAAACCCGTAGCACTATCTGCTCGAACCGGAACATGAAAAACAATTAAAAAACAAAGGTATATCTTTAATGCTTTCATGTTTTAAAAATTAATTAAACGAGAATACTAATCAATTAAAAAACTAAATTTTGAAACTAATTAATGCATTTATGAAAATGTTAAGCTGAATGATCAATCCAGATAAGATTCATCCTTCTTGTTCGCTTTTTGGATAAATTTTTGCATAATGTCCAAACTTGTATGACATCTTTTCAAACCAAGGCAACAGCATGAGGATTGGGATTGCACAGTTAAACCCGACGGTTGGAGATTTAGAGGGTAATTTGGCTCTCGCAATTGATGCTTATGAGCAATTAGTCGGGCAGAATGTTGACCTGGTGGTCTATCCTGAATTATTTCTATGCGGTTACCCGCCCAGAGATTTACTTTTAAAGGAAAATTTTGGGAATGACTTACAAGCCTGTCTGCTTGAGTTTGTAAAATCAACTGGCCCGGTCCCTGCATTGATCGGATATGCAGAATCAATCGAATTTCCCAAGACTCAACCCTTCTACAATTCTGCAGCTTGGTGCGCGGAAGGCAAAATTATCCAGACTTTTCATAAAAGACTGCTCCCCACTTACGATGTATTTGATGAAAAACGATACTTCATGGAAGGAGATCGTTCATTTGTTATCCCTTACAAAGGAAAATCAATTGCCGTTACCATTTGCGAAGATATCTGGAATACCGACCAAGTTAAGTATGCACATGATCCACTGGATGAAATTGCACAAGAGAATCCTGATTTGTTGATCAACTTATCAGCCAGTCCATGGCACATTCGAAAAGATGAGCAAAGGATTGAACTTCTTGGCAGAGTTGCCAAAAAATGCAAATGCTCGGTGGTGTATGTAAATGCGGTGGGTGGAAATGATGAATTGGTCTTTGATGGCTTCTCCCTTTCTGTAAACCAGGACGGTTCCTTGCATAACTTTTGCGATTCCTTTTCCGAAAAAATAGCAGTTCACGATTTTGCAGATCAGGGCAGCATCAACTATCCAAGTATTTCACCAATGGAATCTCTACGCCAGGCCTTAGTACTCGGTGTCAGAGACTACGCCCATAAAAGTGGATTCAAAAAAGGGCTGATTGGACTGAGTGGTGGAATTGATTCTGCCCTTACTGCTGCGATTGCAGTGGAAGCACTGGGTAGTGAAAATGTCATAGGAATAAGCCTCCCCTCCTCGATATCCAGCCAGCACAGTAAAGAGGACGCTGAAGAATTGGCAAAAAATCTCGGCATCGAGTTCCATACTTTGCCCATACAAAGCATTGTTGATGCTGCATCTGAAGAATTAGCTCCCCTCTTCCAGAATCGCCCTATTGATGTAACGGAGGAAAATATTCAGGCTCGTTCCCGCGGGCTATTGTTGATGGCAGTGTCCAATAAAATGGGCGCACTTCTCCTGACCACAGGAAATAAAAGCGAATTAGCTGTGGGCTACTGTACACTCTATGGAGATATGTGTGGCGGTCTGGCGGTAATTTCAGATGTACCTAAAACTCAGGTTTTTGAATTGGCTCGCCATTTCAATAAAGAACAGGTGTTGATCCCGGTAAATTCAATTGATAAACCACCCTCCGCAGAGTTACGACCAGATCAAAAAGACAGTGATTCTTTACCGGAGTACGAAGTTTTGGATGCAATTTTAGAAGCCTATGTCGAACAGGGACAGTCAATCGAATCCATTATAAAAAATGGGTTTGATGAAGAAATTGTTCGGAAAATTATTCGCCTGGTTGATTTAAATGAATATAAAAGAAACCAAGCGGCTCCGGGTATTAAAACAACACCCCTGGCATTTGGGGTGGGCCGAAGAATTCCAATCGTACAGAAGTACAGAAACTAATTTTATCAATGAATCAATCTACAGAATTATTTGAACGGGCAAAAAAAGTTATCCCGGGGGGAGTAAATTCTCCGGTTCGGGCTTTTCGCTCAGTTGGTGGAACGCCTTTTTTTACAAAGCAGGCAAAGGGTTGCCATCTAACCACTGCAGATGACCAAACACTGCTTGACTATGTGTGTACTTGGGGACCGGCCATTCACGGACATGATCATCCTTTAATTCGTGAGGCAATTGCCAAGGCATTACAACATGGAACCAGTTTCGGCACACCTGGCCCGGATGAGGTGGAGATGGCAGAACTTTTGGCCAGAATTGTGCCCTCGGTTGAAAAGGTCAGAATGTGCAACAGCGGGACAGAGGCTACAATGTCCAGTATTCGCCTGGCTCGTGGATTCACTGGAAAATCAAAAATTATCAAATTTGCCGGATGCTACCACGGACATGTTGACAGCTTACTGGTCAAAGCAGGTTCTGGCGCTCTTACCTTTGGAAATCCTGACAGTGCCGGTATCCCTGAAAGCTTTGCCCAGGAAACGATCGTACTGCCCTATAACGATCTGGATGCAGTCAGTCACGCCTTCGCTCAAACCGAAGAAGGGATCGCAGCAATTATCGTTGAGCCCTACCCTGCAAATTGTGGATTTATTCTACCCGAGGAAGGATATCTCGAAGGTTTACGAACGCTTTGCTCGAAAAACAATGCAGTGTTAATCTTTGATGAAGTAATGACGGGCTTCCGAACGGCACTCGGAGGAGTACAGGAAAAAACTGGTGTCACACCGGATTTGACCGCAATGGGCAAAATTATTGGCGGAGGCCTTCCCGTTGGCGCATTTGGAGGAAAGGCAGAAATTATGGATTATTTAGCCCCGTTGGGCCCTGTGTACCAAGCTGGCACTCTGAGTGGAAACCCCCTGGCCATGGCAGCTGGAATTGCATCGCTTAAGCTTTTACTTGATTCCAATCCATATGAAAACCTGAACGCATTAGGAAAACAATTAGCAGAGGGTGTAAAAGCGATTGCTCAGGAAAGATCAATCCCCCTGCAAGTTCCCCAAGTCGGATCAATGTATTGTTTGTTTTTTAGCGAAGAACCCGTTCTCAATTTTGAACAGGCACTTGCCTCAAATGGACAACTATTCAATAAGCTTTTTCAATCTTGCTTGGAAAACGGAGTATACTTGCCCCCATCAGCATACGAAACCTGCTTTATTAGCACTTCCCATCAGGCAGAAGATATTACTTTCACTCTCGATCGATTTCAAAAAGCGTTTAACTCATTTTAATCGACTTTCCGTTGACAGAACAGAGTTCATTTACAATGACTAAATTCATGTACTTTTACCCAAAAGCATTAACCATTATCCTATGTCTTTTTAGCCTGCAAATTTTTTTATTGGCTGAAACCAAAGACCGAATCCCCTTCTATGAAGATTATTTAAAAGATTCTAATTTTGAGGGTTTCCTGAAAGATGCTCGGAAATTCCTGGAAGAAAACCCCAATGCGATTGAGGCTCCAAGATTGGCTCAGGATTACTTAATGACCGCCAAAGCCTCCCGGGATATTGAAGCAATCAGTTTTGCCACATCACAGCTTTTATTTCGCTACATCAATAGCTTACCCACAATGCATTTCATTAGCTCATTTGAAAGGGGCTCCAATACACTGACCGAACTATTAATCTCAAAGGCAGACACCGGGAATTTACAGAGCAAGGACTTCGCAGTCGCCTATTGCCGTGCATTGATCATGGTCGCTCGTGGGCATGGCCCTGAAATTCTGTCCAATCGCTCGCTTCGCTTGCGTGCTTACATGCTTGCGCAAAAGGCAGAAGTTGAGGAAATAACATCCACTGCGTCAAAAGCATTAAAACTTGAAGCAGCTAAATCAAATGACGCATCAAAAACAATTAAGGTTGTACTTTCTGAGGACAGCTCTATCCAAAAAATCACGAACTTAAGCTCCCTGTCAGGAAAGGATGCAGAATTTGCCACAGCTTATTACCTTGCACAACTATCAAAAGATGAACGAGCATCTGAAGAGGTTCTTGTTATTCAGCTTAAACAATCCCTATTTGGGAAACCCAAAAATCTAGAAAAAGCATTATCTACCATTGCCCGTCTACCTGCAAAGACCGCTAAATCTGCAAAAATCCAAACCTTGCTCGGCCTTGCACATTATTTCGATGAAAACCCCGAACTCGCAATCAAGACACTCTCCAGTATCTCCACAAAAACCGGTAATCAGGAAATGCAAAAATGGAGAGAAACTGCTAATTCCCTCGCCAACGGTATTCAGTTCATAGACGGTCGCAAAAAGCTCTTTCTGGAGGCTAC
>ERZ807291.2918-NODE-2918-length-24930-cov-7.611497_pt1 | contig 24930 bp, 23 predicted proteins | sample MGYA00521257_ERZ807291 | MGnify/ENA primary metagenome ERZ807291 (study PRJEB31413, sample SAMN03169783) | marine metagenome | biome: Marine; feature: Water; material: Subsurface seawater | place: North Sea | collected 2011-04-28 | depth 1 m m ... | reverse complement strand
TAAAAAAATAAATATAAGCAATGCATTTGTCAAGCTTGTCTTGTTTATCAAATAATGATGTAGATGATTCCTGTCACCTCTAAAGGGACTTTTTTTGTTAATAATTCTAATGAAAAATACTCTTATCAACTCAAGGCCTGGAACCAATAAAAGTAAAACTATCTCTGCCTCATTTAAAATAGAATTTTTAAATAACTTAATGAAAATGTAAGAAAAGAAAAAGGCAACTGAATACGTGCCTGCATCTCCCATAAAAGCTTTTGACCTTAAGTTTAAAAAAGAAAAAAAAAATAACGGTATTAAAAACAGAAAATAAATTATATTAAAGTTTTTAGAGGCTATAAAAAAAATTATTATGATACAGTAAATTGAAAATTGTAGATTGATTCCATCAAGCATATTCAATGCATTAATTAAAACAATAAAACAAAAAACAGTAAAAAGAATACTTAATGGTTCATATACAAAATTTAATTCAACATTAAATATTGAAATTGAATTTATAATCAAGTTATTATCTAGGAGTATAATCAAAAATGATGCTAAAAAAGTTAAAATCAATCTTAATTTAGGACTTAAATTTTTAATATCGTCAAATAAACCAATTAAAAAGAAAATTGAGAAAAATATATAAAATAATAAAAAATTTTTGTAATCAGAGAATATTAAAAAAACTGAAGTCCCTTTAAAATATACAAGTATAGGTAAAAATAGAAAAAAATTTAAAAATATTAATATTCCACCTAATATAGGAACAGGTTGTTTATGAAATTTTCTAATTTTATCTGGTTTATCGTAAATGTTAATTAATTTTGATAATTTTTTATAATTTAAAAAAAAAATTATGTTTGAGATTATTTGAAAAAAAAAAATGATATTTTGAATATCCATAAAATATTTTTTAAAAATATTGTTATTTTTTATCTATTTTCCATCGACTTCTGGCAATGATTTTATTTCTTATAATTCTTGATTTGTATTTTTCTACAACTTTCATTTCTTCTGCAATCATTTGACTTGATAAAAATATAGGTTTTAGACCTAGATTTATAAGTCCAATTGGTTTGGCTATTAAACTATTATTTTCATTCTCAATTCTAGGATTTTTATATTTTCTTATTTTGCATTTGGTTATTTTCTGAATTTTCTTTGCAAGCGTAATTAATTTATGAGTTTCAGTCAATTGATTATAAATTTTTACTTCTGAGTTTGGTTTGTAATTTTCAGCTGCAATTAAAATTGCGTCTGTAGTATTTTTAATATTAATGAATGGCCTAACTTGATTTCCACTTCCATTAAGTGTTAATGGGTGTTTTATAACAGATTGCATAATAAATCTGTTTAGTACAGTTCCATAGTCTCCATCATAATCATATCTGTTAATTAAATTATCATGTAAATTAGTCTCATCAGTATTTGTTCCCCAAACAACTCCTTGATGAAGATCTGTTACATCAACAGAATACATTTTGTTATAAAATTGAAATAAAAGTTCATCTTGAGCTTTTGTTAAATGATAAATGCTACCTGGATGAGCCGGATGAAGAATTTTAGTTTTAATTATATTGCTGTCATTAGTATATAAATGAGCCTTATAATAACCTTCTGGTATCAAATATTTACTAAAATCATAACCATAAACCCCCATAGTACCTAAATGTATTAGATGAATTTTTTTTTTAGACTCTGCTATAGCATGTAAGACATTATTATTTCCTATTAAATTATTATTTAAAGTATAATTCATATGCTTTATGCTTTTCATGGAATAAGGTGCGGCTCGCTGCTCTGCAAAATGAATGATTGTATCTGGATTAAAACTTTTAATAATAGCTTTAAATTTTTTATAATCTTTAGCTATGTTGATGTTTTTAAAATAAATTTTTTTTTTATTTATTTTATTCCACGTACTAATCCTTGTACTAATAGTTTTAATGGGTGTTAAAGAGTTAACTTTAAGTTCTTTATCAATTTTTCTTCGTGAAAGGTTGTCAATAATTAGAACTTCATGACCATTTTTTGAGAGTTTTAAAGAGGTTGGCCACCCACAAAAACCATCTCCACCTAATACAATTATTTTCATTATTTTTTAATATTAAGATGATATAGTTTATTTTATGAAGATTGCAATAGTAGGTGGAGCTGGTTTTATAGGTACAAATCTATATTTATTTTTTAAATCAAAAAAATTAAAAGTAAAAATCTTAGATAATTTCTTAATCAAAGATAATTTAAGATTCTTACCAAAAAAAGACTTAATTGAATGTGATATACTTAACAAAAAAAATTTACTTAAATGTTTAAAAAACTTTAATATAATTATTAATCTTGCTGGTCAAACTGGTGTAATGCCATCGAATATTAACCCATCGAATTCAATAAAAAAAAACATAATAGGTTTTTTAAATTTGATAGAAATATCAAAAATTAATAAAATAAAAACAATAGTTAATGCTTCTACAGGAGGGGCAATTTATGGGGATACAAATAAAACATCAAAAGAAACTGATATATCAAAGCCTTTATCAGTTTATGGATTGACAAAAGATTTTAATGAAAAATTGTCAAAAATAATTTCAGGAAAACTAAATATTATTCACTTGAGATTTTCAAATGTTTATGGATCTTATTCTTTACATAAAAAAAGCTTAATCCATAATGCTATCAAATCCAAGATATTAAATAAACATCTTGCAATAAATGGTGATGGTTACAGTGAAAGAGATTTTATTTATGTAAATGATCTATGTAAGATTATTTATAAATTAAGAAATACAAATTCTGGTGTTTATAATGTTGCATCAGGAAAATCCTACAATATTAAAAATATTTTGGATCATTTAAACAATTTGAATTTTCGTCCTAAAGTCATTTTTAAAAAATATAATAAAAGTGAAGTTAAAATTGTAAAAATTTCAAATGATAAAATAATTAATAAATTAAATATAAATAAAAAATTTTTTACAAATATAAATGATGGTTTGTACAGCACTCTAATTTGGTATGAAAAAAATTTTAAAAGAAAAAATAAATTTAATTATTAAAAAAGATTTATGAAATTATTAAAATTTAAAAAAGAATTTATATTTATATATATTGTTTTATCAATTCTTTTTTTACTTAGTTATATTTCTTTACCAAACCAATATATTACAAAAACTATTATTAAACCAATAACTAAAATTGATTTTGATAACAAGGTTTTTGAACTTAGTTTTAAACATAAAACTCTAGGATTAAAAAAAGAAGACTTAAAAAAAGTTTTTGAAGATGGAAAAAAAACGATAATTAAAATTGAAAACGTAGATAGTCTAAATAGCAACTCTGTTAGCCCTTTATCACTATTCTATAAATTTTTTAGAATTACTGAAGATCTAAATTATAAACAATCAAAATTTCAAATAAATTTTTTTGAAAATAGCTTTGAATATTTTTTTATAATTTCAATTAAAAGTAAAAGTTTAAAGGAAAATGAAAAAGAACTTTTAAGTTTTTTAAATTCATCCAATAGAGCGCTAAACATGGACTTTAATAAATATTTACTTAATGTCAAAATTGAAAAGGAATTTGATATTAATAAATTTAATTTTGTAGATGTAAAATTAGATAATTTTAAGTCAAAATCAACAAAAATTGATTTAAAGAAATTTTTAATTTTAAATTTATTTCTTTCACTTTTTGTGGCAATTTTTATTATTGGAGTTAAGGTTAAATACTTTAAAAAATAAAATTAACTTAATTCAAAAAAAATTATTTATTAAAATAATCAAAAACTTTTTTTATGATTGCACAAAATCTGGCAAGGTCAATTACCACTGAAGTAAATGGAAGATACAAAATAGATAATGGAAATTTTTTTATAAAAGATAAATTATTAGATTTTATCAATGGAAAACCATAACCTCTAACAAGGACATAAAAAAGAAAAAAATAAAATGATAACTGATAATTATATTTAGAAATAAAAATAAATAAAATAACTCCTAAAATAATTAAAAAACTTTTATATTTGTAATCAATACTTAATGAAGCATATGTATAATTTTTAATTTTTGTGAAAAGATCAATATAGCTTTTTGCTATACTATTATTTTTATATTCAATATTGTTTTTATAATTAATTTTGTATTTTATTTTTTTTTTAATTTTATTAATAAAGTCTCGATCATATCCAGCTCTTAAGTTTTTAAAATAACCATATTTTTTAAAAATGTTTTTTTCAAAGATGCTTGATGGTATAGCTTCATGATATGTATCATACCCTCTTGTTTGACAAATTGTTGCTGCATCAAATGTATTCTTGCCTCTAAATTTACATAAACCAATAACACATTGAATTTTTTCTTTTTTAATAAAATGAATTAAGTTTTTTAGCCAATTTTTACTAAATTTTTGGTCAACATCCATGAATGCTACCCATCTACTCTTTGAATTTTTTATTCCAATATTTTTGGACATAGATGGAGTTGAGGAATTTGTATTAATGTTTTTAAAATTAATTTGACTTTTATTTTTTTTAATTAGTTTGTTGACTAGTTCAAATGATTTATCAGTGCTTGATGAATTTACAAATATTACTTCATCAGGAATATAGCTTTGATTTATTATTTGCTTAAAAGTATATTTAATTTTATTTGCTTCATTTCTATAAGGTATTACTACCGAAACTTTCATTAGTAACTTAGTAAATCTTTATATGATCTAGACATATTTGATGGATTAAATTTCTGTTTTGCATCTCTATATGCACAATCAATTAATTTTATATTTTTTTTCTTATTTAATGATTTCAAAATATAATAGCCAAATCTTTTATAATTTTTTTTATTAACTAAATAACCATTTAATTCATGTCTAACTATCTCTTTTAAGCCGCCAACTTTTGTCGCAACAACAGGAATTTTGTTTAAAAATGACTCCACAGAAACATATCCGAAAGATTCATCAAATTGAGATGGTATAACTGTAACATTTGATTGTTTGTAGATTTGTTTATTATTTGGATAAAAATTAAGCAAAAAAACTCTTTTCTTTAGATCATATAAATCAATTAATTTTTTTAACTTAGTTTTTTCGTAAGTGTTTCCGTGACCAAAAATAAATAAATAAATATTATCATTACATTTAAAAATATTCTTACAGGTTTTTAAAATAAAATCAAAACCTTTTCGACTTTCTAATACTGAAAGCATTGAGATAATTTTAGAATTTTTTTCTAATTTAAATTTATTTCTCAAATTTAAATTTGTTTTTACTTTAAATTTAATGTTTGAAACACCATTATATATTACCTCAATTTTTTTTTTATCAAAATATTTTCTATTTTTCATAGAAGAAGCACATGATTTAGAAACAGTTATAAATTTAGTTTTTGTTCGACACAGTAAAAAATCAATTTTATTTCTCAAAAAATTTTCTAGAAAATGTAATGAGGATTTATCTTTGGTTGCGTTATTATGAAAAACATGAAAACAATTTTTCAGGGGATTATTTTTTGCCCAGATTAAATTAGCTTTAATACAGGCTTCTCCACCTTGATAACCTCCATTAATTATGAAAAAAGCCTCATTTGAATTAATATTCTTTATTATTTTTTCAATTTCTTTATTTTGAAAAAATACTATTCTTATTAAAAGTATTAAACGTATCAATTTTTTTATTAAAAAGGAATCTAACAAAAAAAAATTATATTTATCTAAATCTTGGGATAATAAAAAATTATAATTAGTTACTTTAAAATTTCTTTTGATTTGTTTTTTTAAATTTTTTATTCCAGGATGAGATTTATTTACATAGATAATAAAATTAATTTTTTTTTGAGGCCAATTATTAATTAGATTTATTAAAAAAGTATCAACACCTCCTTTTTTTGTATTTTGATAAAAAAAGTGAATATTTTTATTCATAAATAGGTAGTTTATAAATTAATATTTTTTTTGAAGCCGTTGTTATATTTTCATTTGAGCCATCATCTAAAAATTCAATAGGATTGTTTAAATTAAAGGGATTAATCATTAAATTTAATGGTCTCCAATTATCATTGAGTTTACTTTCATTATTAACTTTAGAGTTAAAATAAGTTGTTGTTGCAAAAAATTTAGACTTGGTTTTAGAAATATTTTTTAAAACCTGAAAAATTTCTTTATCATTAAAATGTATTAAGCAATCTCTATTAAAGATTAAATCATAATTCCCTAAATTATCATTTAATACATCTAAAACTTTAAAATTAATATTTTTTTGTCTATATTTTTTATTATTATTCTTAATAATTTCTTCAACAACATCTGCACCTGTGTATTCTAAATCATTAAATTCCATTTTTTGAAACCAGTTAAAATCACCACAAGGGATATCTAATATTGTTTTTATTCTATGATTTTTTATAAATTTACTTAGAGATTTGATTATTTGTTTGGTATTCTCTAATTCTGATCCATATCCTGATTTAGATAAACTTTTTCCACTTTTCCAATAATTTAATTTATAAATATATTCAAACTTTTTTTTTTCTTTCAAATTTTTAATTATAAAACCAAAAAAAATATCTCTTAAAAAATCTTTTGATCTTAAAAAAATTTTACTTATCATTTAGAATTACTTTTTATAAGCGGATATAATATAAATAAAGAAAATAAGTTTACATATTCAAACCTAGGGGGTGCTAAGCTTCCAATAAAAATGGTTGGATAAAAAACTGAAATTGAGAAAAAAATTAATAGTAATTTAATTATAATATTTTCTTCAACAACTACCAAGTAAATAAAATACATAGCCATACAAGGCACAAATATAGAAATAATAATATTTGAATTTTTTCTGCCATCAATTAACATAATTCTTTCAAAAAATTCTTTATATAAATTAAATATTTCATTAAATTGATTTACGTATAGAAATGGATTTATTATATCGATTAAACTTGAAAAAATTTCAGAATTAAACGGTCTAGATGAGACAAAAAACGTGAATTCGTCACCATAAAAATAATTATGGTAAACTGGTATAAATAAAATAGAAAAATAAATTATTGTATAAAAAAATAATTTATTTTTATTGTTGATATTTTTAAAAACATTAAACATTAACACAAAATATAGTATTAAAGATATTACTAATAAATTTTGACGTATAAACGGAAGTAAAGATATAAATACTATTGCTAAAAAATACTTTTTATTTTGTACTGCTATATAAAAAGAAATTAAAAATAATACACATAACCATTCATTATAGGTATATAATATATTTTTGATTGAATATGGTAGAGATAAAATTAAAATTAATAAAATAATTTTCTTCTCTTTAAATTCTAAAATAAATTTTTTAATAAAAAATAAATAAACTGTAAAAAAAATAAAAATATTGAAAAACTGCATTCCTCTTGTTTGTTTGCCAAATAAAAGTATTTCAATTCCAAGAAAGTATGGAAATCCTGGCTGATCCTCAAAAATTCCTCCAAGTACATTTCCATTTAATGTTGAATTATTAATCATATGATTTGCATGTATAGAATAAACATTGGAGTCATCTCCTACTAAATGAAAAATTTCATTATTAATAAAACTTAATAATGGAATACAAGATACAATTACGAAAATTAAATATTTATAAATCTTAATTTCAATATTGTATATTGAATGATAAATTAAATATAAAAACCACGGTACAAATAAAACAAATGTATGCTTTCCTAAGGCCTGATTATATTCTAAATTATTTTTTAGTAAGAGTGAACTTGTAAAAGAAATAATTAATAAAATTATAAAAAAAACTAATTCAAATTTTTTATATTTGATCATATCTATGTATTAATTTATTGTTATGCAATAAAACAGCGAAAAAGAATTGGCCACTTATGTGCATCAATGTTGGATAATGAACACAGCTTAAAACTAAAATCATAGCAGGTAAGTTTAAGTGAATTTTATAATATTTTAGAAATATATACATTATTAGAATTGATAATATACCTAAAGATGATATTTGGCTTAAAATAGCAAAATCGCCTCCTGTAATAAAGATATTCACTTTTTTTTGTAAACCAAAAAGAAGATCACGATAACCTGTATTAAAATTATCAATAAAGTAAATTTCATCAACCAAACTTAGCTGAGCATTTTCTTCTAAAACAAAGGCCGTATATAGACTGTCATAATCATATTCTGAGCCAACCTTAAAGGTATTATAAAAAAAATTATTTACCTGACTAAATTCTTTATCTTCACTTAGCATTGCACCAACATCTTTCTTAAACTGATAAATTTTATAATCCTTTAATTCTTTAAAATATTTTAAGGGTCCAGATCTGTATTTATTTCCAACTGAAATATCTAAATTACTCAAAGATAATAAAAATATAATCATTAAAAAATTTGATAAAAAAACTACATTTAAAAAATTAAATAATTTTAATTTATAAGATAATATAAATATATTTAATAATAAAAATATAAATCCTAAAGTACTATAAGATAGGATTGTGACAACTAAATAAACTGCAAATTCTAAGATTTTAATTTTATTATTTAAAATTATATTTAAGTAAAGTGCACTAAAAATAGAAATTGTAATACTAGAATTACCAGTAAAACCATTAATTCTAAAAAATTCATCAAAAAATCTGAATGAAGGAAAAACACCTGAGTATATAGATGTATAGCTAATTTTTAAAAAATTTACCATTACAAATTCAAGTAGAAATAAAAAAAATAGAAAATAAAAACAATTTTTTGAACTTATATTTACTTTAAAAGCCTTAAACAAAAATAAAAAAAAAATCCAACCAAAAAAATATTTAAAAGATTTAAAATAAACTAATAAATCACTAAAAAAAAATAAGTATACTGAAAGATAAATTCCAAAAAAACTGTAGATTAATATTTCATCTATTGTAAATTTTAAATTTTTATAAAAAAAAAATAAACCAATTAGCCCAAATATAAAAACGGGTATAGTTGAGCTATATAAGAATTTATATTCACTAATTGAAACTGCAAAAAAAAGAGCATATACAAAGAATAATTGAAGGTTCTTATTTTTACATAATTTCATTTAATTATAAATATATTATCAGAGTTTTATTAATATTATTTGTTTTTTTAATTTTTTAATTTTTTTATCATTTGATAACTCAACCGGCAATTCTAAAGGCCATACAACTTGATCAAAATTATTTTCATAAATAGCTTTATGAATATTCTTTGAGTCCCTATTAACTGCAGCAAAAAACCAGGGTATTGTGCCCTTATCTAGATTAAAATAATGAAAATTTAATTTTAAATTTAAAAATTTTTTTTTAATAAAATTATATTTTTTAATTTTATCATTCTTTATTTTATTTAAGTCTATTGTTTTTATTTTTTCTTTGTTAAAATTATCAATTAATTCATTTTTTTTTAAAATACTATCTTCAAGATTATTGTATGAATATTTTAAGTTTTTAATAAGGGGAATTTTTTTCAAAAAATAAAAATAATTAAATAATCTTCTTTTTAAAGAACTATCTTTTCTAAATTTTTTTAAATCATTAGTAAAATTTTTTATTAACAAATTTCCACCACTATTTATAGTTTTTATTGTTTTGTGTGGAGATGAAAAAGAAAAATCAGATTTTGATCCAATTAGTTTTCCTTTATACCTGCTTCCAAAACCATGAGAATTATCTTCTATTAATATGATTTTTTTGTTTTTACAAAAACTTTTTATATTATTGATATTAAAATAATAACCAAAATAATGTACAAATATTAGTACTTTAATATTTTTTTTTTTAATATTTATTTTTTTAATTTTTTTAATATCAGGATTTAAATAATTATCTAAATCGTAAAAGTATATATTAAATTTATTTTTCAATGCTAATGGTAAATCATTACATATGAATTTTGGTAACAAAATGCCTGAATTTGCTTCAACGTCTAAATAATCTAATCCAGCTAGTAATGCATTTTTTCCATTTTTAAATAATATATTTTTCATCGAAACCATCTTTTTGAAAATAATATTTTAAAAACTTTAATAAAATACAACTTATAATAACTTTTATATCTTAATGCTATTCTAAGCTCAGAAAAAATTCTTTTATAATAGGGCCTTAATGTAATGCTATTTTTAGTTTCATTATATTCTCCAAGTATCTCTTCTAGTGTAAATAAATTAATATACGGAGCTAGCTTTAACCAAAGATCATAATCTTGGGCATTGGGTAAACTCTCATCAAAAAATCCATGCTTTAAAAATAAACTTTTTTTTAAGACAACTGCTGATGTAGATAAAAAATTACTCAAATATAATTTTTTTAAAAATAAAAATTTATTTTTAAAATAAACACCATGTTTTAAAATTTTAATTTCTCCATTTAGTTTTATGAAATTTTCCCAATGTACAACAAAATTAGTTGATGAATTTTCTAAAATTGCTTTATTTACTTTTTGCAATTTAAATGGATACCAAATATCATCTGAGTCAATAAAAGAAATCCAACTACCATTTGATTTTGTAATTCCTAAATTTCTCGCTGAGCCTGGTCCTTCGTGTTTTTTTTCAAAAATTTTAAAATTAGAATAATTCTTAATTAATTTCTTTATTATTTTAACCGTATCATCAGTTGAGCCATCATCTATATAGATTACTTCAAAATCTTGATTTTTTTGACTCAATAATGAATAAAAGTTTTTTTTTATGTAATTTTCTGAGTTGTAAGTCGGGCAAATAACAGTGAAAAAAAAATTCTTATTTTGCATTTTTTTCCAACCATTCGTTAAGAATTATTAGTGAAAAAATAAATTGTTTATTAAGAAAATTTTTATTTCTAATTTCTTTTAATTTTAAAATATTATTTAAAGTCTTATTATTTAAATTTTTTTTCTTATTTGAAAAAAAACTATCATCTAACCATTTATCAATAGGTGTATTAAATCCAGTTTTTTTTTGTACTAATTTTAAATTAAACTTTTGATAAATTATTTTTTTTATGGAATTCTTATCAAATTTAATTAATTTTTTAATTTTTTTATAAAAAGTAAATCCCAGTAAAGGTAACCTCAGCTCTACCGAATTGTACATAGTAATTTGATCTGATAAACTTAAAATGTTATCTGTTAAATAATTTTTTTGATCAAAAAGCATAAATTCTTTTCTAAGATTATTTTGATTCATCTTTTTAAATTTACTATTAATTTTACTTATGCTTTTGGCTAGTTTCTTGGTATCTTTTACATATTTATTGGTAAGATCTATATCAATCCCAGCAATTGATGAAACATAAGCAGCACCTAAATTAAAATATTTAAAAATAAAACGTGAATATTTTCCAGCTGGAAAAAAATTCATAAACTTAATTAATAAATTGATCATCATTTCACTGTTTAAGTTTTTCATAAACTTATATTTATTATCATCATACCTATTGTAACCACCAAATAGCTCATCACCTCCTGCACCAGATAGTAATACTTTCAATTTTTTTTTATTAGCTTCTTTTGATAATAAGAAAGTTGATATAATTGCTGTATCAGAAATTGGTTCATCTAAAGACTCAATAATATTATTAAAATTTTTCTTAACTTGTTCAATATTTATTTTGATTAAATTAGGTTTAACCTTAAGTAACTGTGAATTTTTTTTTGCTATATTGCTTTCATCTATTTTTTTTCCTTCAAATTTTCCTATAAAAGTATTAGATATTTTCTTTATACTGTTCGAATATGCAGTTACGAGAGTACTATCGGCTCCTCCACTTAAGAACGAAGCGATTTTAACATCACTTCTAGTGTGAATCTTAAAATTTTCAAAAAGAATTTTTTCGTGATCTTCTTTAACATAATTAAATTTATCAAAAGATTTATAATTCTTAATTGTAATATTAAAATTTTTATTTACTATAATATAACTATAAGAGGGAAGCTTTTTTATATTTTTCCAAATTGAGTATGGAGATGGTATATATCCATATATTAAATAATTGTATATTTGAGTCTTATCTATTAAGAATTTATTTTTAAAACTGCTTACAATAGAATTTGAAGTTGAAGAAAAAATAAATCTATTTTCATCTCTGTAATAATATAGAGGCTTCATACCAAATCTGTCTCTGGCTATAAAAAAACTTTTCTTTTTATTATCCCAAATACAAAATGCAAACATTCCATCAATAAATTTTAAGCATTTATTTCCAAATCTTTTATATAGATGAAGTATGATTTCACAATCACTGTTGGTAGAGAATTTTAATTTTGGAAAAAATTTTCTTTTAAGTTCTACATAGTTGTATATTTCACCATTAAATACCAATTGATTACCTTCATCATCATTTATTGGTTGATTGCCATTTTTTATATCAATTATAGACAACCTTCTCATACCTAAACCAAAATTATCTTTAAAAAAATAACCTTCTCCATCGGGACCTCTATTAATTAATTTTTTATTAATTTTAAAAAGATGATCTTTATCAATTTTTTCTTTTTTATTAATGATTCCGCAAATTCCACACATTTATTTTTTCCAATTAAATTCTATAATAAAATTTCTTCGATTTTTTTTTGAAAAATTGTTTATGAAAAAATTTGTCAATTTTCTCTCTCCATATTTAATTACATCATAACGACGAGTATTTAATTCTTTGTTAACAATTCTTATATTATTATTAAATTTTAAATTACATATGTTATTTTTTGATGATCTTATAATTAGATCATTTTTTTTTACTTTGATTTTGTGACCAAAAGTTAAAATATGTTTAGAATCAATAAATGTATTGTGAATTTCATCACTCAATGATAAATGATTTTCTTTTAGTTTAATAATTCTTGAAATATTTAGAAAAAAATTACTAAAAATTTTACTTTTTTTTGTGAATATTATTTTCATAGTGTTACCATAATTTCTTATGGTAATTTCAGTATCTAGTAATAAACAGTTTAAAAGGAAATACTTAACTAAATTCATACTAATAAACGAAGAATTAGAATGAATTAAATTGTGAAACTTTCCATATTTTTCATCCTTCTGTAAATAATTATATCTACCAGCATCTATTAAGATAGGGATGTTTTTATAATAGTACAGGAAATGACCAATATCATCATGAATGTGGTTCATAATTGTTGATTTTTGTATCAGCATAGATGGTGATGATCTAAAGAAAACAATTTGATCTTTATACTTAATTCTAACAAATCCAGAATTCTTTAAAATAATATTTTTCGAAAATATATGTTTAATTTTATTTATTTTTTGATTTCTCCAGAGATAATTCCATGTTCCTTTGTAGTTTTTATGTTTTTTTTTAAAAAAAATTGAGTTTTCAATATAATTTATCCAATCTGGACTACAGTCTGGAGATATGTCACCAAACTTTGGAAAATATAACATATCTTTTTTAAAGAAATTTGTAACCAAATTCATCTTGATAATAATTTGTAATAATTTTGGATTTATTTTTTTATATTTTTTACTTAAAAAAAAATAAATTTCTAATAACCAAGTCTGTATAAGAAAGTGATAATGAGTACTTCCTTCATTTAACATGTTATCATCATCTAGTAATTTTGGTAATTCATTAAATAATATTTTATCTGCTATTTTTATGATTTTTTTATTATCGTAATAACAACCAAATAAATATAATGCTCTAGCGTTATTTATTATATGGTTACCTGTATTTTCTCCAAAAAATTCTAAATTATTTAGTAGGTAATTAATATGATCATTTAATATAATATCTATATCTCCAGATAATTTTACGTTTAATAATTTACAAAGAATAATTAAATTAGAGATTCTTTCACTTACATTATATGTTTCCCAAATTAATTTATTTTTTTTGTTACTATTTAAATTATATTTTTGATGCCAAATTATAACCTGATTTAAAATCCACTTATAATTATTTCTATTAATTTGATTTTGACTTAATAATTTAATAATCCATTTCCATCTATGTAAAGATTCAAAGTCTTCTGAGTCTTCAAAATAATTTACATCATAATCATTCCATTTAAAATTATTTTTTACTAAAATTTTTGTAGATGCTAATTCAATATTAAATCTTTTTTTAAGTTGTATGGTCTCTGAATTTAAATTTAAATTATTTGGTAAATTAATTTTGAAATTTGTTGATCTTTTAAGATAAAGTGGATAATTAAACTTATTATATCTACCAAAAAAAAATTTGATAATTTTTAATCTGATTTTTTTTAAAATAAAAAAAAAAATTTTACTAACTTTCATTTATTATTTTTTTATAAAACTTTTTAAAATTAAAATTATTTATATAAAGTATTAATGAAATATAAGTAATTAAAACTATACTTTTAATTGATAATTTATAGAAAAAGTTAATTTGAGATTTCATTAAAATGAACAAAATTATTAGAAAAAAAGCAAAAATTAATAATTGATAAAACTGATTAAAAAAATTCACTGGTATTGAATGAAGCTTTTGACCAATAATTGAAATATAAATTGTGGATAAAATGCCAGTAAATCCTGTGGCTAAAACAGCACCAATTATGCCATAAAGAGGTATTAAAATAAAATTTAAAATAATATTTAAAATACAAGCAATCAATGATGAGTAAAACAAATGTTTTGTCTTTTTTGCATATAAAATTTGACCTTTTCCTAGTATTGTAAAACAATGAATAGTCAAAGTAAAAAATACAATCATTGGAATAATATATATAGATTTATGAAATTCTACTGTAGTTAATAAAGTAACGATTTCTTCAATATAACTTACAAAAATAGCCGCAAATATTACAAACATAGTTGTAACTATCTTGTATCGATTTGATATTTTTTTTTTAGAATCTTCATCTTTTTCTTCAGATTTATTCATAAAATAAGGTGTCCAAGTGGGAATTATTGAGTCTAACACTTGCTTATAAACATTCGAAAATCTATTTGCTATATCGTACAAACCTAAAGATGATAGTCCAAGAAAACTATTTAAAATTATTTTATCAAAACTATTATTTATCAACCCAATAATTGAGTCAGGCATTAAAGGTAGTGATAGTCTGATTGATTTTTTTAAATCATTAAATCTAAATTTTAAAAAAAAATTATCTTTTTGAGAATAAATTACCAATGGAATTATAAGTAAAAAACTTAATATACCTCCAAAAATTCTACCATCAGCTTTAAAAGAAAAAAAATAAATTAAGAATACAGAAAAAATATTTGCTAAGATACTATTAGAAATAAAATAATAAGAATAATATTTTGCTTTCTCTTGAGATATGAAAATAAGCATTAGATAATTATAAATTTTAGATAGGCAGCCTAATATAAAACTAAATAATATTAGTTCTTGTGATAAAACATTTTTGAAAATTAAATTAGAAATATTGCCTGAAAATTTATTAAGAATTAGTCCAAAAAAAATAAATGTTATAATAATAAAAATTAAATTTGTAGTATTTAAGATTGAAAAACTTAACAAATCATTAATTTTTTTATACGTATAAAAGAATCTAGTTGTAGCTGTTGATAATGAGAAAGATAATAAACCTGCTATAAAATTCCCAAAAGTATAAGCCAAAGCAAGTATACCAAAATCACTTAATGATAAATAATTTGTATAAAATGGAAGTAAAACAAATGAAAGTGAAGATCCAATCAGCGTGGCAAAAAAATAATGCGAAATATTCTTTATCATAATTTTTATTATGTATTATTAATTAAAAATTTCACTCAAATTTAGCTTCTCATTTAAATTGATTTCTTTTTTTAAAAATTTTTCAGAATCTAATTTTAATTTATTTCTATATTCTTTATTTTTTAAAATTATAATATTTTTAATTAATGTATCTTTATCATAAACATTTTGATATTTTATTTGTGACATTCTTTCTAAATAACTTTTATATTTACTAGATGGATCAAAAAATATTGCTGGGGTATCTAAATAAATTGATTCATAAAATGTTGAAGTATTAAATAATGATACTGTTAAATCACAATTATTAATTATTTTATTAGTAATTATGTTTTTTTTTAAGTATTTAATATTTTTACTTTTTTCAATGAACCTAAGCTTGCTTTCAATAACTTTATTAGACTTATCAATATTTTCTTTAAAATTTAATTTAGATTTAATATAAATTTTTACTTCTAATTCTTTACTTATTTCTATAATTGTATCTAAAAAAATATTATATGTATCCATGCTTTGGGATTTCTTAAATCCATAATTTGAGTCAAAGAAAACGATTTTTTTTAAATGTGAATTTAAATTTTTTTTATTTTTTTTTTTTTTTAAATAAAGTTCGAAAACATTAACTGGTTTAAATTCTTTTATATAGTTGTATTTATGCTTAAAAAGTAAGATATCTTTTTTGTATGAAATAAATTTATCATATTTCATAAAACTATAATCTAAGAACATTAATTTTTTTTTAGGTAAAATTTTTAAACCTGAATGAAAGCTAAAATAGATAAAAATTAATTTAGATTTGTTTGTGTTATTAGCTAAGTAAAAAAATGGGTCATTATCTATCATTGAGGATAATATAATTTTTGGTCTATATAATAATGAAAATTTAGACCACTTTTCAAACGAGTTTAAATTTTTTAAAAATGTTATTGAACAATAATTGTATTTCAAAAAAATTCTTAAAATTTCAAATATTAATTTTAATTTTTTTTTATAAATTTTATTTAAATAATTTTTAAAATTTATATTATATTTTATATCACTATGAAAAATAGATTTCTTTTTAATATTTTTTTTTAAATTATGTTTATTATCAAAAATATATTTTATTTTAGTATGAATATTATTTGGATTTAAATCTGTTTCGAAATAATTTTTTTGGCTATTATCTAAGTTATAAAAAATACCTAAATTAGTTTTTTTTACTTTTTTTAAATTAAAGAGAGGGATGATTAGATTAATTTGGTTAAGAATTAAAATATTCAATAAAAAAAACAATATTTTAATCATTTCTCTAAAAATTGAGAGAATTATAGATATTAAATCAACATGAAATTTAAGATTAAGTTTTTTTTTTAATTTTAAGTATAAAAAGAAAGATATTTTTGTGTCGAAAATTATTAGTTTAAAATTAATTTTTTTAAATTTTTTATTTTTTAAATATTTTGAGATATAATCGTAAATTAACAATTTATTAACTTCTATAGATGTCTTTTTCTTGACAGATAATGTTAAAAATTCCTGATAAGGATTTTTAATTTTATTTGATATTAATTTATTTGAAATTTGTATACTTTTAGTTTCTAAATTTAGTCTTTCCTTCAAAGATATAAAATCACAATTTAAAATATTACTATTTTTGTCATTTGTATTTAAAAAAAAAATTTTATCAGGGAAAATTAAATTCCAGAAGAAAGAAATTAAATTATTATTTGAAAATAGTCTTATTTTAATCATTAATATAATTTATTTGTATACTTTATAACTAACACAGATATTTTGAATAACTAACACAGATATTCAGAATAACTAACACAGATATAAAGTAATATAGCTGCTGAGCAAATTTTGATTTTTGATTGGTATTAATTAGATAAATGTTTATAGAGATAATTTTTAAATATTTAATTTAGTATAAATTATGAATGTTGTTAAATGAAAAAGTTAATAAAAAAGATTATCTCTTTTATTTTTTTTCCACTAAAGTTTCTTCCTTTAAAAAAAGAATTTATAGTAATCCAAAGTTTTAGCCCTAATATTTATTCTGATAACTCCAGATTTCTCTATGAATATTTATCTAAAAAAAAAAATATAAAAATATTCTGGTATACTCAAAATTCACTAATTAAAAATTATCTTGAATTCAAAAATTTAAAATTTATTAATAATAAAAATATTCTAAAAACCATATGGGTTACCTTAAAAACAAAAATTGTAATTGATACTGGTTCTAGTTATTTTAATTTTTTAAATTTACTTTCTAATAACGCAATTAAGATCTGTTTAGGACATGGGGCAGGTTTAAAGCTCCTAAAATTTAAATACATTAGCACAGGCAAATACGAAACATATAAAAAATTTAATTATGTTAATTTTACATCAGATTTCACAGTCAAATATTTAGCAAAAAAAAATTATGGCTTGGAAGATTCAAAAATAATTAAATTTGGATATCCAAGAATTGAAAATTTGAAAATTAAAAATAAATCAAAAACTATGCTAAGGTATCTTGTAGGAAATAAATACAAATCAAAAAAAATACTTTATTATACTCCCACATGGAGACCATATAATTATAACCTTCCAATTTTAAATCTTAAAAATTTTAATTTAAAAAAATTTAATTTATTTTTAAAAAAAAATAATTATTTATTTTTTTACACAATTAATACAGCTAATGCCCCATCAAAGTCTGAAAGTAAAAAATTAGAAAATATTATTTATATAGATAGAGATAAAAAACCTTTATTTGATACAACATCTTTTTTGAAAGAAATTGACATTCTAATAAATGACTGCGCAACTACAACGACTGAATTCTCTCTTTTGAATAAACCCCAAATTCATGTTTTCCCAGACTTAAAAAAATATGAAACTAAGGTTGGTTTTTTAATTAATTATAAGAAAAATAAAGCTGGTCCTCTTTGTAAAGATTTTTTTACTTTAAAGAAAGAAATTCTAAAATATTCAAATTTTAAAAACAAATACATCAAAAAATATAAATTAATTAATAAAAGAAATATTAATAATTTTTACGATATGTATAAAAAAGACTCAAATTTATTGTTTTATAAATTCTTAAAAAAAATCCTATAAAAAATATTTCATTCCAGCAGTATATAAGTTTCATTTAGAATTAATTTATAGATAATTTGCAAACTTCAGATCAAATTTTGTATTAATATCTAGTAGCTCTTTGTGATTATTAATTTCATAAAAATAATTTCTATTCCTTATATCTATCATTTTTTTATATTTTTTAAAATTTTCAAACTTTGTTGCAATAAAATACCCATTAGTTTTATAACATTTTGATAATTGATGTCTGCTAAACAAAGATGAGCTTTTTTTAAATTGATACTTATTATGTTTTTTTTTAATAATAAAATCTGGATGAGATGTATCATTAACCCTGCTCACGCTTATTAAACTATCATATTTTTTTTGTTTAATTTTTTTTAAGCAGTCTAAAATTGTAGAAGATTTCCTAAAAACATAAGTTGGATGTACTTCACAAATATAGTCATATTTAACGTCTATTTGCTTGAGCACATGATTTATAGCTTCAAAAGTATGTGATTTATCTCCTGAAATAGATTTTGGCCTTAAATTTTTACACCATATTCCATTTTTAATTGCTATTTTTTGAATTATTTTTGAATCTGTTGAAATTGCTATCGTATTAATTAATTTTAATTTTTTTAGTTGATTAATTGTTCTATGAATTAAAGTTAAGTTTTTTACTTTTCTTATATTTTTAAACTTCACACCCTTTGAACCTATTCTAGCAGGAATGATAGCTATAATTTTTTTTTTTGTTTCAATCACCAGATTTATTTGCTAATAAGAATAATGACATTCACTATAGCAGAAATTGGTATTAATCATAATGGTAATATTGATATTGCTAAAAAATTAATTGATGAAGCTGCTAAAGTTGGTTTTGATGCAGTAAAGTTTCAGAAAAGAACAATTGATATTGTTTACTCAAAAGAAATATTGGACTCATCAAGAGAAAGTCCTTGGGGAAATACACAAAGAGAACAAAAAGAAGGTTTGGAATTTGGATCAGATCAATACGACGAAATAGACAAATATTGTAAAAAACAAAAAATACTTTGGTTTGCGTCTGCTTGGGATACTGAAAGTTTAAAATTTTTAGAAAAGTATAAGTTAAATTATAACAAAATTGCTTCTGCAATGATAACTGATTTAAATTTTTTAGAAGAAATTGCAAAAAGAAAAAAGCATACTTTTATTTCTACTGGAATGTCTTCTTCAAAAAATATTGATGATGCGGTCAAAATATTTTCAAATAATAATTGCTCGTTTGAATTGATGCATTGCGTATCAACTTATCCTTGTAAATCAGAGGATGTAAATCTAAATGTTATTGATAGCCTGAAAAAAAAATATAATTGTAAGGTTGGCTACAGTGGTCACGAAAATGGGATAATTATATCTTTAGCAGCATACGTAAAAGGAATATCTTCCTTAGAAAGGCATATAACATTAGATAGGTCAATGTATGGTTCAGATCAATCAGCTTCACTTGAACTTAGGGGTGTGAGGGAATTAATGAGTGGTATTAATAAAATAAAACTATCCATGGGTGATGGAGAAATAGGAAAAATACTTGAGGATGAAAAAGTTATCGCAAAGAAGTTAAGAGCTCATATTAAATAAAGAAATCGATGAGCAATTTTAGTAATCACATTAAAAATTCAATTACATTTCGAAAAAAATTAAAAAAGCTAGAAACAAATGTAAATTTAGTAATTCAAAAATTTTATCATTGTTTATTAAGTAATAATAAGATTTTTATATGTGGAAATGGGGGGTCTGCTGCAGATGCTCAACATATTTCAACTGAATTTTTGGTTAGACTTAATCCTAAAATCAACCGTAAAAGTTTTCCATTAATTTGTTTGGGTAATGATATGACTTATTTAACAGCTTGTTCAAATGATTTGGGATTTGATAAAGTGTTTTCCAGAAATTTATCTGGGTTACATAAAAAAGGTGAGGAAAACCTTCTTGTTTGTCTTTCAACCTCGGGTAATTCTAAAAATATTATTGATGTCCTAAAACTCTCCAAAAAGCTCGGAGTTTTCTCTTTTGGTTTTTTTGGTGGAAATGGCGGTAAGGCAAAAAAATTAGCCAGCAAGTCTGTAATTATTCCCTCTAAAAATACTGCTTACATCCAAGAAGAGCACATGTTTATTTTTCACTACGTACTGAATGAAGTTGAAAAAAAATTACTAAAATAAAATTTACTATTTACTATAACCATTAATTCCAAATTTTGTCCTTAAAGACTTAGCTTCAATAAGCTTGGTCAAGGGTGTTACGAAACGATCGCCTATTTTAATTTTTTTAAAATAATTTTTGTTATTATTGTCAAAAATTTCTTTTACTAATAAAGAATACCCATCAGAACAATTTATTTCTATCCATTCACTATATTTTTTTAAAACTATACCAGCAGCAAAACTATGTGAAATAGAATTACCTTTGTGAATTTCAACTTTTTTTAATTTTACTATAGTTTTTTTTATAGTTGATCTTGCTCCATCGTAAGGATCATCCATAGAGTTTATAAAGTTATAAATATTTCTACCTTTTTCATTCCAATCAATCCACCCATCTTTTGGTGCAAAAATTCTTGGATAATATGAACCATAATTTTTTGCTTGTTTTGTAATTTCAAAAGTTGTCTGGTTATTTATTTTTTTTATAAAACTTTTATAAAAAATTTTTAACCGATCTAAGTCATAATTTTCATAATCCCTAGGTATCTTGCACCAATTAGGAAAGATAGAAGTGTTATTTTCAATTATCTCTCCTGCATCTACATTTTCAGTAATAAAGTGAATACATTGATTGTGAATTCTATCTTCAGCTAGGATTTGCCATGAAAAAGTGGCTCCACCTTTAAAAAAGGGTAACCTAGAAGAGTGAAAATTTATTAAATGTTTTTTTAAAAAATTAATTATATCTTTTTTAAAAATCCACCTAGCAGATAAAGAAATAAACAATGTTTTTTTAATTGTGAATTTTTTAGAAATAAAATTTTTGAAATTCTTATCTAATTTATCAAAGACTTTAAAATCTATATCTTGATTAATTTTTTTTTTTTGATCTGCTGATGTAATTAAAAATGACTTAATTCCTAAATCTTTATTAATATTTATAAAATCACTTATTAATGGTGAGTAACCTAAAATTACAATATTTTCAATTTTACCAAATTTAAATTTCATTTAAATTATGCTTCTTCCACCATCTATTATCAAATTATGACCTGTCATGTATCTTGACTCATCACCACACATAAAAACTATTGCTCCATTATATTCATCAAAATTTGCCATTCTATTTAATGGTATTAATTGTTTTATTTTTTTTACAAATTTTTTGTCTTGCTTGTTGTAAATCCCTCCTGGTGACAAACAATTAACTCTTATATTGTAACTAGCTAAACATGCAGCATAATATTTTGTAATACCTAAAATTCCATGTTTTACCACTGAATAGGATAATGGTTTTTTATAATTCATATGGCTATAAATTCTTTGATCTGGTGCTATTACTGATAAATCCGAACCTATATTAATTATATTTCCTAATTTTTTTTTTTTCATTTTTATAGCGAATAGCTCAATAATATTTTTAACTGAGGTTAGACTTAATTCTAAATCTTTTTCCCACAATCCATTTAAATTCTGACCAGGTTTTGGATTATATGCTGCATTATTTATTAATGTGTCTATAAAGATATTTTTTTTATCTAACTTTGATTTTAGAATTTCTAATTCAGTTGGATTGGTTAAGTCCACATTAAATTTATGTACATTTTTTTTTATATTTGAATTTGATTGAGTTTTATTTATATCAACTAAATAGCAATTAGCACCTTGTTTGACTAATGAATTTGTGAACTGTTGACCTAGCAAACCTGCTGCACCTGTAATTAAAATATTTTTTTCTTTTAAATTAAAATTCATTTTGTATTTCCATCAACCTTTATATCTATTCCTGTTATGTATTCACTTTCTTTTGAAATTAAAAAACTTACTACATTAAGAATATCGTAAGTAGTGCAAAATTTTTTTAATGAAACATTTTTATTAATAAATTTAATAGTTTTAACTCTATTTTTTTTTATTTTTTTGAACCATAAGTTATCTTTTTGAAGAATATGACCTGGTGAAATTGAGTTAATTCTTATATTTTTTTTAGCAAATTGCTCAGAAACTTGTTGACAATAATTAATTAAAGAATTTTTAGCAAGCGAATATGATAATGGTGCACCACCTTTAAAGTAGCCTGCGATTGATGAGATGACAATAATCTTTAAGTTTATAAAATTCTTTGAGTTGATAAGTGACTCTATAGGATTGATTGCTGTAAAAAAGTTTTTTTGATACGCATTAAAAAAATTTTGATAATTTTTATTAATTGAAAAATCGTCTTTACCATTTCCTGCATTACATATGAGAAAGTTTATATTAATATTTTTTCTTTTAAGACTTTTCATTACCTTTTCAACTTGTGCAGGCTTTGATAAATCACAATTTACAGTTTTTAATTTTTTTGAAAGTATTTTTTTTTTTAATTTTAAAAGTTTATTTTTATTTCTTGCTAAAACGATTGTTTCAACATCATTTTTTAAAAAATATTTAGTAATTTCAATACCGAGACCATAACTACCGCCACAAACTAATGCGATTTTATTTTTTTTTATCATAAAATTGTTTTATAAATTCTAAATTTTTAAGGGTATGAGTTTTACTGCCAATTTTTTTTGGAATATAGCTTTGCAATATAAATAAGTTTTTATATTTAATTTTTTTAATATATTTAAATAAATTATCAAATTCAGCTTTACCTTTTCCAAAAGGTACCGAATATCCCAATTGATTTCTATCTTTCAAATGAATGTTTATCACTCTAGAAAAATAAATTTTTTCATTATTAAAATAATATCCATAAAAAGCTGAATTACCTAAATCATAATTGACACCAAAAGAATTATCAAAATTTTTTATAAAATTAAAAACCCTTATTGGTTTTAAATCTAACTCAAAAGCTATTTTGATGTTACCTAATGATACCTTTTTTTTAAGATCTTTAAAATATTTAATAATTTTTTTTTCATTTATACTATTTTTAATAGATGAATTATCAACAAGTGGAATTATTATACACTTCATACCTAAAGTTTTTGCAGCTGAAATCAATTTAATTAAATACTCCGTTGAAAAACTATTATCTTTAAATGGCGGTTTTTGCATAAAAAAATCACAAGTAACTGTTTTTACTGAAATATTATTATTTGATAAAATTGATTTTAATTTCGTTGGGTTTTTAATTAATGGATTTTGATAAAAGTCTTTATAATCTAAAGTCCATTCTATAAACTTGATTTTTAACTTTCTTGCCAATTTAATTTCTTTTATCCAATTTTTTTTTGGAAAAGATTGCAATCTACTTTTAATTTCTCTTTCAACTAATCTTCCCTGCATAATTCCAAGATTTAATTTCATAAATAATTTTAATAATTAGTCTTATTATTTTAACGTTTCCACAAGTTCAAAGAAATAATTATCAAAGACTTTACAAAAAACTACTTTTACTTTTTTATCACTGGAAATCACAGGTTTAGACAGAAATTTAATTTTTTCATTTTTTAAGATCTTATAAACTTTATTAATATCAAAAACTGTAAATGAAATATGTGTTATTCCAAAACTATCTATATTAATATTTTTTTTTATATTTTTTTTAATATTTTTTTTTTTAAAACAAAGTAACTCAATCATACTTTCATCAGGCGCAATAAGTTTGATAGTATTTACGTTGCAATCTTTTTTATTTAAAATTTTAGAAATAAATTTTCCTTTTTCAATTTGATTATTATAAATTTTAAATCCAAGAATATTTTGAAAAAAGTTTAGTGATTTATTGATGTTTGAAACTACAATTCCTATATGCCTAACATTTTTGATTATTCGCATATTAAAAAATATACATTAAATAAAGAAAAGAAAATCATCATAATTTTTAATTCTATTGTAAAAGTTTTTTATTCATATAAAAAGCATCAGTAAAAATATGTTAAATAATAATATACTAAAAAATTTAAAAAAAAAAAATAAAATTTCGAATCTATCATTTAATTCTGAAGTTGATCCTCTAGATTTAAAAGTTTATGAAAATAGAGCCAAAAATATAAGATTAGAATGGCCTAAACAAGTTGTAAG
>ERZ807291.2913-NODE-2913-length-24976-cov-5.919867_pt1 | contig 24976 bp, 19 predicted proteins | sample MGYA00521257_ERZ807291 | MGnify/ENA primary metagenome ERZ807291 (study PRJEB31413, sample SAMN03169783) | marine metagenome | biome: Marine; feature: Water; material: Subsurface seawater | place: North Sea | collected 2011-04-28 | depth 1 m m ... | reverse complement strand
GGTATTCCACATACAGCTGCTCCAGGTGCTCCAATCCATCAAACAGCTCCAGGTGCTCCAATCCATCAAACAGGTCATGAAGCTGACTTACCTGGCGAAGAGATTTTTGGAGTTATTGAAAGAGCAGATTCAGGTAAAATTATCATCAAGACTGAAGCAGGTACACTCGCCGAGCTAAGTGCTGATGATTACAGTGAAATTATGTTTCCACCTGAAAAGTACTTGGATTTAGATAGGGAAGATCATCAAAGAATGATCGGACAAAGAGTTAATCTAGCTATTGGCTCACGCCCCAACGGTCAAAATGCTGTAGATCATATAGATATTCTGCCCGAAGATCACGATGAGCCTCATCACGATGGACCAGATCATGCAATTGATCCAGCTACAGGTAATGCTCCTTTACCACCAAGGTAGGTAGAAATTTACCGGTCTAAGAAATCAATACAGATTTAATAAATCTAGCCCCTGGGTTCCCAGGGGCTTTTTTATGTAAATTTAAACCTAACAATTAATTGAATTCTGCGATTGCAGGATAATGATCCGATAGAATGTCAGTTAATGAATTCACCAGATACTCCGCTTTTATACACCTTTCTGAAAGGGTTTCGTTAGCAAAAAAATAATCTAAACGTCGACTTGGCCCATTATCTTCAGCCAAACGTAATTTTGTAGGAAAAGTACCAAGAAACACTTTTCGCTTCATTGCAACTAGATCCACAAAGTTAGCTTCCTCGATCCTTTCTATGTGAGAGAAATCGAGCTTTTCGTCTCTCAAATTACGGTTACTCTTCCACCTTTCGTCTAAACTTTTAAAAAAAGGAATAAGATCTGTTTCTTTATCGTAGTAATTTTGATCACGATGGGAAAAAGTATTAAAATCACCAACCAGCAAAACGGAATCTTTTGGTTTATGCCTTCTTACTTCCTTGAGTAATATATCTATTTCACGGTGGCGGATCTCCCAATGACCTGGATGTAAATGAACGACATAAACATACATTCCCCCAGTCTTACATGACAGCATGCCATGGTGATATCCTGAAAAAACTTTTTTTATATCATTGATAGGAAAACGTGAGGTAATTCCAGTGGAAAATCCACTTTCCTTTAATAAAACAGAGTAAGGATGCCCCAAGGCTCGAGCATCCTCCGCAAGTCTTTCTTTTGTATATGTATTCAATTCCTGAAGTGCAACAATGTCAGTATTCAAAGATTTCACATAGGATAACCAATCTGTTTTCCGTGCCTTCTCTTTCGTAAACCCGTACCATACATTGTATGTTAATACCCGTATTATCCTCTTATTTTTTGCCAAAGAATATGAAGATGGAAATACAAAGAATACAAAGGTCAGACAGAGCAGAGGGCACAAAAAAAAATTAGACATTGGATTTTCTATGTTGATGATTAGCGAGAGGGCGAATTCTCTTTATTAGAATCAAAAATCAATCATCAACATACAAACCTTTTTATGAACCCACACTATTTCAATACGATATTTTTATTTGATGAATTGCCCAAAAATTTGCCTTCAAGTTTCGCAATCATTACCGCCTACAATCCAATGGATAAAAAAGTTTCTGCACGAGAAAACCAGTACTCGGATATCAAATTGTGCAAACAAATTGGAAATATTGATCTTGTTCATACTATTTGGGGAAGTAGCCCAAATCGCACCCATCAGGAGAAAAGTTATCTTACAAAATTGTCAAAAGAGGATGCCATTAATATTGGAAATGATTACCAGCAAAAAGCTATTTATTACGTCGAACGAGGGAATCTCCAACTGATTGACTGTAAATCAAGAGAGGAATATGACTTGGATAAATTTTGCAAACGACTTCACCTCATTCGACCATAACAACAATCTTAAACCTTAACAAGTACCAGCACAGATGCGACCGCAGGTACATAAAGGTTGTCGTTTAATGTAAACTTACCAAATCGTAAGGGGAAAAATTCTAATAAGGTAATTGCAAGAGATATCATTACCATATCTTTCCAATTAAAAATTCCATTCCATTTTTCTAAGAAGCCCGGAAGATTTGGAAAAATAAAAAAGGAGAGAAAGAAACATAAACAAAAGCAACCAAGTGCACCCTCTACACTTTTTTTTCCAATCTTAATTCGCCCATAAGCCTTCCCCACTAGTGCAGCAGCAGCGTCACCAAGAATAAAAAGAGTTAAGGATAAAAAGACTGCTGCAGAATACCTATCATCTAATAAAGAAATACAACTGCATATAAAAGAACCTGCCATAATGTAAGTTGCACCCGTTAGTTGCGATTTCTCTTCTAGACGGAGCATCGAACCAAACCTATTCAAAAACCAGGTTTGCATGGCATTATCGGAAAGTCTTATCAAATCAATACCGAGAGAAAACAGAAATAATCCCAATACAATGACTACTGTAAATACAGGGGTAAAAGTAAACCAAGAAGATCCATAAAAAATAAAGACCGGTAAACCTATCGCCAGGATGTGGAGTAATTTCCTATTAACTTCTTCTTTTTCTACCCTTCCCATAATCAAATTACTTTGGAAAGATTTCCTCGTTCAAATAGAAACTCAATTCCCCTCGAAGTCGAAAGTTACCTGATCTTTACCCATCTCACCATTACTCTGTTTTTTGATTTCAGATACTACCTCTTTTCCTTTCTCTACCGATGGAGGCACAGAGATTTTCTTTGGTTCCTCAACTTTTTGTTTTTCAGGCTTTGCCTTTGATTGAATAACGTTTTTTTTCTCCTGAACATCTTCCACAGTATCTACTTCCTCTCCTTCAGGATTCTCACGGGGCGCATTAACGACTCGATCCACTTTATGTGCAGTAAGTGTGCTTCCCTTCACTCCACGCCCTTGAATTTCAAGCCATGCGAAATCAAACTCGATAACTTTCTCGCGAACTCTTTTTAATTCAGGATCTATATGAACAAGGACCTTACTATTCTTTTTTTCTGAATCATGCACAGCAAAGAAAAAGATCCTAGATTTTGAATTCTTCTTAAAAAGTGGATATTCTTTTTCTCTGGTTACCCCACCAACCTTAAATTTCTTGGCATACAACCTCCCACTCTGTCCATCTCGATAAACCATGTTGTATACTTTCTGATCATCTCTTCTAAAAACGGCAACCCGTAGAGGTGATTTACCGACAAACATCTTGTCCGCAATTTTCATGACTTTCATGCCCCCGTCTTTCCCAAACACGACCACATCGTCCAAGGTGGAGCATTTCTCAACGACCTCATCTTTCTTCAAAGCAAACCCTGCAAAGCCATCTTTTCGGTTAAGGTACAAAGTCTCATTTGCTACAACTACCTGAGAAGCGACAATCTTATCAAAAGGTAAAAGTTGCCCGTCCTCACCCTGGCTAATTTCAGTTTTACGCTCCCTACCCTTTCCGTATTTTTTCTTAAGTTCTTTCAGATAGCGTACCGCATAACGAGTAATTTGAGCCAAATGACCTTCAACTTCCTCAATTTCATCCTCAATCCCTTTGATCAGTTCATCCGCCCGAAAAGAATCGAATTTTGATATCCGTTTAATCTTAATTTCCAGAAGACGTAAGATGTCATCCTGTACAATTGCTCTCTTAAATATTTCAAGGTATGGTTTTAGCCCTTTATCGACTGCGGCAATTACCCCTTCCCAAGTTTCTTCTTTTTCAATATCTCGATAAATTCTCTTTTCAATAAATATCTTTTCAAGAGATGAAAAATGCCATTTCTCCTGTAATTCCCCCAATTTAATCTCAAGCTCTTGCCTGAGAAATTCCCTAGTTAAATTTGCAGATGATTTCACCAAATCATTGACCGAAAGAAACTGAGGATGGTTATTATGAATAACGCATGCATTAGGCGCTAAGCTTACTTCACAGTCCGTAAATGCATAAAGAGCGGGCAAGGCATCTTCTGCAGAAACCGCGGATGGAAGATGAACCATAATCTCAACAAACTCAGCCGTATTATCCTCTATTTTGGAGATCTTAATTTTACTTTTATCATTTGCTGATAAAATTGAATCAATTAGACTGGTTGTCGTTGTCCCAAAAGGAATTTCAACAATTTTAAGTAAGTGTTTTTTTACTTTTTCAATCCTTGCCCGTACTCGAACTCGCCCACCCCGGGCACCACCGTTATAATCAGTACAATCAGCTATACCGCCCTGAGGAAAATCCGGAAGTAAACTTACTTGATTTTTTCGTAACCCTTCGATCATTGCATCCAGGATTTCATTAAAATTATGGGGGAGAATTTTAGTCGATAAACCAACTGCGATACCTTCGGCACCCTGAGCAAGTAGAACAGGAAATTTAACCGGAAATGTTATCGGCTCTTTATTTCTACCGTCATAAGAAGATACCCATTTCGTCACTTTCGGACTAAAAATTACTTCTAAAGCAAAAGGAGTGAGTCGAGCTTCAATATACCGTGGTGCCGCTGCAGAATCCCCTGTCAAAACATTACCCCAATTACCTTGCGTATCGATCAGAAGATCTTTTTGACCAAGTTGGATCATTGCATCGCCAATCGAGGCATCTCCGTGAGGGTGGTACTTCATGGTATTACCAATTATATTGGCCACCTTATTATACCTGCCATCCTCGAGTTCTTTCATCGAGTGAAGGATCCGTCTTTGAACTGGTTTCAGTCCATCATCTGCGTGAGGAACTGCCCGTTCCAGGATGACATATGATGCATAATCGAGGAACCAATCGCCGTACATATCGTCGACATAAATTGCATCATCATTATTTTTATCTTCTGAATCCTGTCCCAGTGCTTCAGGATCAAATCTTGGGGTTGGCTCTTTGGCTTTTTCCGGACCATCAGCCCCGACTTCTTCCGTATTTTCTTCTTCAGCCATATTCAGAAATTATGCAGCCTCGTTTTTCTCAGAAGGACTGGTGCTTTCCTCTTTTACAACTGAGGCTTTATCTTCCACTTTATTTGATAGATCTGAATTACCTGCTTCATCCGCAAGATCATGCTCAAAACGAAGATTTCGGATAATGTACTCCTGTCTTTCAGGTGTGTTTTTACCCATAAAAAACTTTAACATCTCTTTAATCGATTCATGGGCATCAATCTTTACCGGATCGAGACGAATATCATCACTTATAAAGTGCTTAAACTCATCAGGCGAAATCTCACCAAGACCTTTAAATCGAGTAATCTCCGGGTTCTTACCTAGAGTCTTCATCGCGGCTTCCCTTTCGGTATCGTCATAGCAATAAAGGGTAGATTTCTTATTTCTGACCCGAAAAAGCGGTGTTTGAAGAACAAACAAATGTCCCTGCCTGATAAGTTCAGGGAAAAATTGTAGAAAGAATGTTATTAATAATAGACGAATATGCATACCGTCTACATCCGCGTCTGTGGCAATAACCACTTGATTATATCGTAAATCCTCTAAATCATCCTCAATACCCAAGGCAGCTTGCACAAGATTAAATTCTTCATTCTCGTAAACTACTTTTCGAGTAAGTCCAAAAGAATTGAGAGGCTTCCCCTTCAGACTAAAGACTGCTTGAAACTGAACATCCCGGGCTTTTGTAATGGAACCACTTGCAGAATCCCCCTCAGTGATAAAAAGGGTACTTTTAAACTTATTCTTATCCTTGGTATTCAGATGAACCCGGCAATCACGAAGCTTCCGATTATGAACTTTACTTTTCTTGGCCCGTTCTCGAGCAATTTTTTGAATCCCTTTTAACTCCTTCCGCTCACGCTCGCTACGCTGAATTTTTGCTTGCAGGGCATCTGCAGTTTCTGGGTTCTTGTGCAAAAAATTATCTAGTTTTTCCTTAAGGAAATTCCCCACAAATGTGCGAATGGTTTCTCCCTCTGGAGAAACGGTCAAAGAACCCAGCTTTGTTTTCGTTTGGGATTCAAAAACGGGTTCCTGAACTTTCACGCTAATCGCAGCAACTAATCCCCCTCGGATATCGGCAGCTTCAAAATTCTTTTTCGTAAACTCGCGAATTGTCTTCACTAAGGCTTCCCTAAAAGCAGCCTGATGAGTTCCTCCCTGTGTCGTATGCTGTCCATTGACAAAAGAAAAATAATCTTCCCCATACTGTTCTACATGGGTAAAAGCCACTTCAATATCGTGACCTTCAATGTGAATAATCGGATAAAGCGTATCTTCGGAAAGATTTTCATTCATTAAATCTTTCAGTCCTTCCTTCGAGCGAAATCTTTTACCGTTATAACGAATAGTTAAACCTGTATTTAAATAGCTGTAATATCGTAACATTCGCTCAACGAACTCATTACGATAGCGGTATTTTTTAAACATCGACTCGTCCGGAAGGTAGTGAATTACGGTACCATTCTCTTCTGCGGTCTTTTTATTCTTTTTGTCCTGAGATTGAGGATCTCCCTTTGCGTACTCAATTCTACGAGTCTCTCCCTCACGAAATGATTGAATATCAAACTTTGAAGACAAAGCATTTACCGCTTTGATTCCAACACCATTTAAACCAACGGATTTCTTGAATGCTTCCGAATCGTATTTAGCACCCGTATTGATTTTAGAGGAACAATCCAATAGTTTTTCCAAAGGTATACCACGACCAAAGTCCCTGACGCTTACAGCCTGGCCATCGCACTCAACTTCAATTTGCTTACCATAGCCCATAACGAATTCATCGATGCAATTATCGAGAACTTCTTTGAGCAAAACATAAATCCCATCGTCCTCAGAAGAACCATCACCCAGCTTCCCAATGTACATACCTGGGCGCAAACGGATGTGCTCTTTCCAATCGAGCGACTTAATGCTGTCCGCCGTATAATTATGATCAGCCATTGATCCCATCTATCCTGTCCACTCTTTTATATACGAAAGAAGATTCAAATTTGTCCACTTGAAAACTCATTTTAAAGAAAAAAACTTGCATTTACCCTCTGAACTTTCCTTCTTTCCTAGAAATGATTAGTTCTTTTATTAAAACCTTCCGGCAAATCAAAGATGCCAAAATCCTCAAAGCTTTGATTATCTCAACCCTGCTAACTCTGCTTTCGATACTTTTGGCCCTAACACTTGGTGTTGCCCTGCTTGACAGCATTCTCGATACCTTCTCCAGCACTCTTCAATCCTGGTTCGGAAAAGGAGAGAGTTGGTTTCGAGGCATTGCCCAATTTATGGGTGGCTCTGTTGTTTTAATTTTGAGCTACTTTTTATTTGCTGGAATACACGGTGCGTTTGTAGGAATTTTCATCGACGATATCCTTGATACTATTCATCAGCGACATTTCCCGGATGTTCCCTGGAATAATCCTCCGTCATTTCTAACATCATGCTGTTTCTCCGCCCGTATCCTTTTACTCACTATCCTTCTGAATGTTTTAGCTTCTCCTATATTGCTCATTGGTTGGTTTATTCCGCCACTTGGTCTAAGTTTACAGGTTATTCTTAATGGATACTTGCTGGGCAAAGAATATGGACAACTTGTGGAGTTTCGATTTCCCAAAGAAAACTCTTTGAGACCTGCACCCAAATATTTTTATAACGGAAATATTGCCGCAATCATCTGGATTATCCCTGTGATTAATTTAATTGCCCCGATTCTTCTCGCCGGATCAGTTCTTCACACCCGAATGAACATGGAATCATAGTGAAGCTATTTTTTATCTTTAGAAAACTTCTTTCTTTTAAGCAATAAATGATAATGAATCCTGGCAACCTGCCACATATATGTTCCCGTATCTCTTCCATATTCATTTTCGAAAGCCTTGCGGAGTAGATCTTTCCCCTCGCCCTCTTTTCCTTCCACCATATCAAGATAAATACCCACATAAAAATGGGCATGGAATAACACGCGTACTTTATAGCTTTGGGGATAGTTTGCTTTTTCAATAAAAGAAAAAATCTCATCGGGTGTCATTCGCCCCGCAAACATTTCATACAACCATGGATAAGGAGGACGGTCATCCTTTTCATATTTTAAAAGACCTCTACGGGCACTCGTAAGACCGTCTTTTTTAAATTGAGACATGAACCGCCAAATACCATTTTCTCGATCAACCGAATCATAATTATGATAGATTTCAAATTGCCTGGCGGCTTTGTCAAAATCCTCCAAGTAAAAGTAGGCAATTCCGAGTCGCCAATGCGAGATGTCTAATCGTGGGTCGATCTCGATCATCCTTTGGTAATCTTCTTTTGCCCCCTTAAAATTCCCTAAAAAAAATTTCATATCTCCCCGAATAGACCAACCACGGACAGAAGATGGATTACGCTCGATCATTTTGGATGCGGTTTCTAATTGATCATTGAAATGATCAATTTCATGACTGTTCTCTTTCGCACCCGTTGCTTCGGTCAACACAACTTGAAAAAGAAAAACCAACCCTCCAAGCCTAGGGAATAAAACAAAGAAAAACCTACTCACTCAGACGAGATAAACTCATTTTTAAACTGGGTACCCAAGCGTGAACCGTTCTCATCCCATTCCTCAATCAAACCATAAGCTTTTCCTTCCTTCACTTTAGTCTGCGAACGTACTTTACCATTTTCATGATAAGATAAAGACAAACCACTGAAAGGTTGTTCAGCCCCTATCTTGTACCATAATTCATCAACCCTAAACTCTAAGTCTTTGTCCTGATTTACTTTGTCTAAACCTTGGAGGTCCTCCTTATTGCTTTGTGGTAGATTGAACGCTTCCATACTGCATTGAGAAGGCAACCAAACAAACGCAATTGCGAGTAATACAATGGATGCCGCCCACCAGTAATACATAGGTGGTATTCTTCGCCACCAAGGCAAATCTTTGGGGTCCGGTGGGTCCGGAAAAGAAAAATCTTCCATCCTTAACAACTAATAAAACAGACTAGTTGAGCAAGGCATAAAGAAACACATTCATTCCTAAACGCGCGTAAAAAGCATGTGCATAGTTACTAATTTCTTCGCCAGAATAATACTTAAATATACGCCACTTCCCAGCTGGCTCCTGTACCCACACCGGGCGTTGACCTGGCTGTGAATAAATAATATCTTTAAGACCATCTTCTCGAGTAACTTCAAAAGTTCCACCGGCAAAAGAAGCAAGTTTTAGGTTTTCATCAAAGTTTTCAGCCGATTCTCTAATACGAAAAGAGATCGGGGGAATCCAATGCCCAAATTCATCCTGCCCCCACCCCATCGCACATATAGGCGAAGCAATACAAGCTAATCGGCCTTTAACTTTCATACCGACAAAGGAATAAGTTCCCTGCGGCCATTTTTCTTGCTCCACGAAAGTCAGCACAGTTTCTGGTAATCTTTTTTGAGAAGCCTCAATTTTTAAATCTGAATTTTTCGGAAGACCTTTAAAAAAAATCCGGAAAAGATCGTGACTTCGATCAAGCGGAATAAATGCTTTTTCTGGAAAGACAGACGCAAACCATTCTTTAACTTCAGGTCTTTCGTCCCATGCAGCATAACTATGACCTAAGTCGGCCCCTAAAAAGGAAGCTTTAATACCTGCATCCAAGTATACAAAACCGCCCAATTCCATGTATCTTCGTAACGCCTGGTTTTCCTCGGGGGAAAACTCGAGGTTAGGTTGGTCATCACAATTAATGTAAAGAATCGGATTTTCATGAATTCGCTCGTCAGTAAGTTCAGAAATAAACAATGGATCTGTATCAAACTTTGCCCATGTCTGCTCATTCATCATCCGTAAAAGACTGGGAAGAGCATCCGGGTACCGGCGGACACCATTCGGGTTCTTCATCAACTGCATTACTCTCAAACTTCCCTCAGGAGCTAAAGAGTTGGCATTTTGAGAGTACGAAGATCGATTAGTAAGTAAGAAAACGATCAATAAAAAGTAAAACTGATAACATTTCATCATGGTTGGATTCCGGCTCGTTGTAACTCGATGCGAATCATTGCACTTATTCTTTCTCCTGGGTTTTTAGAAATATATTTCTTAAGAATTAAAATTCCACGAACAGGATCAGTCAGTAATGACTCCATAGCAGCCCGTTGAATCACATACTCGTCGTCAAGAAGTGAACGCTCCATAATTTTCAACCAACCAGTTTCACGACGCACACCTAATGACCGGATGGTGGAGGCTCGGACATTTAAATCTTCATCGATCAGCAGATCAAAACTGTATTCTAACACAGCTTCATTCTCTGCACCCGCAAGAGATTCAGCAAGAAACTTCCGAACATCCGCATAGGAACTGCCAACCAATTTTCCCATCGATATTTTACCCATTGTCCCCACTCTTCCGCGTAAAGTATTGATTACCGCTGTTCTCACTCCTTGATCTCGATCCATTAATGCCGGAATCCAACCATCAGGATTCTTCCATCCATTTGAAAGGCTAAGAAATCTCTGCCATGCAACTGTTCTCATCTTCGAGCTACCGTGCCCGGTAAGAGCTTTGTACACCTCAACACCATCCACTCCCATAGCTGAAACTGCATAGAGGATTGTGGTTACTTGAGAGCTCATCCCCCTCGCTGACAACAGGTATTTTTTTATACGATCTATTACCTCAGGTTTGATCTTTTCACCGAAACGAGCTAATTCAACTGCTGCCATTGAGGTAACTTCTGGATCCGGATCCTCGGTCATCGACCTAAGTATGCTTCGGTATTTCGTATTATACCGATTAGAATCGCGAACCACATCAACTATTTTCAATCGGATGCCACGATCTTCATGAAGAGAAAGTTTCTCTATCTGTGCAATAACACGAGGTTGACTGGCATTGTAAGAAACTCGGTCCAGGGCAGTAAGCAAAACTCCTCGATCTTGGTCTTTTAGTAATTTTTCCAGAGTAACCGGAGGTAACGGAACCTGCAAATAAGTATGATATTTTAGAATATTTTGGCGAACGATTGCATCACTGTCCAAAAATGAGCGCTGAGTCAGAGCCAATAAATCAGGTCGCAAGGTGGAGGGTAATGCTCGGTAAACTGGACGACCATTTACCATGACTCGCTCTACGCCACTTCTCATCATTGGACTAACTAAACGAGGAATTAGCGTGGATACCTCGCGCCTAACTTCAACATCAGGGTCGCCTAACTTAGAAAAAATTTTTTCAACAAGAGATTTATCATAGAGCGGAAATCCATTGAGAAAATGTTCTGAAAGAGAAACCATTGCAGCACGCCTGACAAGTGCGCTTTGGTCGTCCAATGATCCAACCAATATACTCGAAGTCAGGGAACTTGGATACTTACCCAGTAACTTTGCGGCCCCTACCCGCTCGCCTTCCTTCCCATGCCTTAAATCTACCTCTGCCTTCTTGATGGTCTCTGTTTGAGATGATCTCTGCAGAGTAGGAAGTACAGTGACATTAGAATCCGTGGAATTAGCATCAAGGTTGCCTTGGGAATCATCAGCTTTCTGCTCTAAGGAGGGTGCTTGCCCGGATAAAATCAAAAGAGCAGATAAAGAGCCAATTATAGATACAACAAGCTTCATCGCAGACCAACCTGTCTACGCATCACCCATTCGATCCCTGCTGCCAAAAATAGAGCAATAAAAATCGGCCAAGTGTCTGCTAAGTTATTCCTTTTTTTGAGTGTAGGCAGATTCTCTGCAAACGCGGGTTGCCAGTCGGACTGAAGGTCAGAAATATGGAGGTACTCCCCTCCAGTAATTTTGGCCAACATTTTTAAATCACGTTCGGCAAAAGAGGTATCTTTTGTTTCCTGCCCAGATCCGCCTACGCGAATAAACCCGCTCTGCTCAAGCTTTTCTCCATCTGGAAATGTTAATTTATATTCCACTTCATAGGCACCAGGTTCTTTTGGTCTAAAATCGCCCGCATACTGCCCGGCAACCGCACCTCTCGGGTAGAGTTGTACAGATTGGGAAAAATTACCAGGTCCACTAATTTTTGCCTCAACCAATGCATCCATTGCTGGCTCAAAATCAGAACCCAAGGCTTCGACCTGTAAAAGTGCATCACTGCCCCGGAGAATTTCCACCTGAGTCTCGGCAACTTTCATCCGTTCCTCTCCACCTGAACCTAGCCACTGAGTTAGGGCCTGCCAAAAACGTTCAAACTCGCGACTTCCATCCTCATCACGAAGCGAACGACGCCAGTCATGAGGGGAACCCCAGTATGCTACTTTTCCGGCACCATATGCTTGCACAGCAAGGATTGATTCTCCACTTGCCCGCACAACAACTACTCCCCGAGAAGCAGGATTCTTTTTAGTCACTAGATATCCAGGCAATCGACCGGGAAGAAAGGGTTTCATGCTTTCAACATCATCTTCTGGTCCAAAAAGGGGTTCCTCCAAAGTTCTCAATGAAACATTTTGTTTCAGCACCACCCGCTCTGCAGACTTGACCGGCACGACACCCCCCAAAATCGATCGAGCTTCCTCCAAGGGGCCAAAAAGAAGTAAGCCTCCTCCCCTTTTTTGTACAAAAGATTTCAACGAGGCGGCAACGGTTGCATTCAATTCCTCCAAAACATCTGTATCGGCAAGAACGGCGTCATAGGACATCCAAAAATCTTCATCTTCTGGATACACTGGAGGTAATTCTTCTCCGACAGAATGAAATACATTTTCACCCAGGCGGATGAGAGCCTGAAAATCAAATTGTTCCTCTTTGGACAGAGCTCTTTTCAAAAAAGGATAAAGTGGACGTGGCTTGTTCGACAAATAAAGAATTGAAAATTGAAGGGGTGGTTTTACTTCCACAACCACAGTGTCCAGATCATTTGCGGAATCAACATCTCCATCCGGAGGAATTACTTCGACTCGATACCGGCGAATACCGGCGGTTTTTGGAGTCAAAGGTGCAAAAGAAATACTTTTGCTAGAACTGGATGCAATGTCGACAAGTACCTCGTCAAGGACTTGATCTCCTAACAATAGTTTAACCTTAGTGGAAATTTCCTGGGCAAAATCATTCGACACCCTCGCTGTGAGGAGTAAATCTTCTTTTGCCACGGCCTTGGGGTTACGATCATTAAAAACTACCTTCAAGTCGCCTTGTGGCCGATCTATTCCTACTCCAACAACATTAATAGGGATACCTCGACTCCGAAATTCATTTCCTACTTCTAAAATATTCCTCCCCTGATTGTTGCGACCATCTGAAAATACCACCAAGGATCCCAAAGGTGAATCAGGCTGTTCATCAGATTTCAATAAAGATCGGGACAAGGCATTACCCAAGGCAGTTTTAGACCCAAGTGCTTCATCCGTCCAATTATCGGATAATATTCTCTTTCTCTCTTCAGAAAATCCAAAGAGTTCAACTTTACCATACTTTTTTCGCTGCCTATTTATCCACGAGTTATTTTGCGAAGAGCTAAGATGAGGTTTAATATACTCAATTCTTTTCAAACCCTCGCGATCGTCTCTCGTTTCCATACTTTCTGATAAATCCAGTAAAGTAAGTAATCTAAACTTATTCTCGTCCAAATCCTCCTCCTCCAGGAACGGCCGAACTAAAAGAATAAACAAAAAAACAAGAGCTACTATGCGAAGTGTAATCAGACGAACCGCTATTTTTTTCGGGGTTGTTTGCAGTAGATTCCTGGCGTGAAACCAAAAAGCTCCAGACACAACAAGTAAGATTACTGCAAATAAAAGAGGTGATGCGGGCCAATCAAATCCCATACTTACTCGCCCTCCGCTATCCTGCGAAAATACTCTTCGACCTGCCTTTTGTAGCGACTTGGAGCAGAGGATGCCTCAAGGTTCCTTTTTAAAAGATCTTGCTTAACTTCCTGCCAGAAAAACTGCTCTACAACCTCAAGTGCCTCGGCCATAGCAGCGGCAGCCATTGATTTAGATGTAGATGCTTCCTCATTAAACCCCATCTGCTCAAAAAACTGAGTTATATTTCGTAGTCTGTCATTTTCCGATGCATTTGGCATAGAGCCTAGAGCCTTGGCTAATTCTTCTGCCTCTTCCCGGAGCTCTTCATCACCGAGGCCAGGTAGTTCTTCGAGATTTTGCTGTAAGCGTTCAGCTAATTCTTGTAGAGCACCATTCCCGAGGTTTCGAATTTTATTTTCTATATTTTGCAGACCCTCTTCTAACTTCTCTAAATTCTCCGCAACTTTACCTTCTTCCCTCTCAGCTTGTGGAAAGGCTTCATAAAGCAAAGAATTTTCTGCACGTTTTCCAGACCTCTCAATTCCACCCTCTCTAGATTCACGGGCTTCTTTTAACAAATCTTCGGTTGCATTCTCATTAAAGCCACCCATTGCACGAGCAGTCTGATCAATCTCTTCCAGTAAATCTTCAATCATTTCATTAATTTGTTCCTGAGATTCTTTTAACTTTTCACCATCACCAAGTTGGGCCTTTCCAGTCGCATCCGCGAGTTGCCTCTGCCCTTTAGCTAACCCTCCAGCTTGCTGCCCCAGTTGCTCCACCATATCGCCGGCGATTCCAGCCATTTTACCTTCCACTTCAGAAATTGCATTTTTCAAAGCTTCGGATGCCAACTCGCCCTGCGGTTGGGCTTCTCGAGGTTGATCACGGCGCAAATTACCGGCAGCCCCTTTCATCTCCTCTCCTGCCTGATCAAGACTGGCCACATCACCAAGTTTACCAGATTTTTTGTACCATTCATCTCGAAGACCTTCTACATCTCTTCGTAAATCTTCCTGTTTTTTAGAAGTTTCCTTGTTTTTATCGCCCTCGACTCCCGCTTCCGCTAGACGCCCCATTTCTCTGTTAAGACCTTTTTGACGGCCCTGCATTTCTTTCAGTTTATCTAAATCTTTGGCCAAATCTCTTAATTCTTCCGATGGATCTTTTTCAGTTTCCCCCTCCTGTGATTCCTGATCTTCGTTAGCAGTTTCTTCCTCTTCACTTGGTTTACCCTTCCCTTTAGATTTTTGTTTCTGCATTTTTTGCATCAACGCATAAAGTTGGACCAACTTGCGAAGGGTTTTTCCTGAAGGTTCAAGTGATTCCTGCAGCATTAAATCTCCTGCATATATTTCAGTTTGTTCAATATGGTAAGTTGCTTCATTTAAAAGCTCCCCAAGATCAATCCCATCCACAATCGGAAATTCCCCCTCGTTTTCATCGTAGACCTTGGTCATCTCATGCTTTAACCCCAGAGCATCAGATGACAGTGCGATCGAAAGCCTTTCTCTCTTAATTTGAGCAGTTTCGATAAGTGCATCATAAGTTGAGCGGATTATTTTTTTTGTTTTATTAATGAAATCACGAACAGGGATTTCCTTGGTTTCACCATCCATATCTCCACCTTCCGTATCGGTTGAATTTCCTTCAGGAGGAAGAACCTCGATAAAATAAATCTCAGATCGTGCAAGTTGACTTTCCGGCTCTTTATTATCAGAGGCAAGAGCCATGTAAGTTAAAACATCACCTACTGCTAAGGCCCGTTCACTCAGGTCGAAAACATAAGTTAAACGCTTTTCTTTTTCTACAGGATCAACAAATATAGTTTCCTCCTCACTGTCTCCAGCGTGCTCGATTCGCATTCTTACATCTGATACTGCATGGTCATCCGATGCAAAAACTTCCACCAAAAAAGTGGCGTCTGCAGCCAATTGCAAGTCCTTTGCCGGTTCGGTAATTTCAACCAAAGGAGGTTCATCAGGAATAGGAGCGATTATTAAATCATCGAACACTACGGGTGCTCTTCCTGGTTTATCTAAATCTGAAAGTTCAAGGTGCCCTTTCCATTCCTTATTAAGGGTAAAATTATAAGTAAAAAAAGTCTGATTTCTTTCTAAACTAAAATTTCCTTCCGTCGAGAAAAGGTAGGCTCCAACATTTTTGGGTAACGACTCTATCTCGACTGCCAATTCAACACCGCTACCCTCAGGAACTTTGGCATAACCAAAGCCCTCATGTGTAAATGGTTCGATTTTAAGGTAGGATGGAGGAGTAACTTTCCAATGGGCAATTTTCAATGCCGGTGGATCGTAAGGAGTAATTGAATGCCAGTCGGTATTGAGGGAAGGAGTTATTACCCGGTATTTGAAAATTTCTTTGATTGCAGGCACCACAAATTCGAAGCGACCAATTATTGGAGTCTCCAACATTTCGATAACATTATCTCGATTATTTTGACCAAACTGAATCGTCGCTGTTTTCTTCCCGCGATGACCCCGAATTATATCGGCGAAAATCGATACATCTGAACCACGGGTAAACTCATTACTTGCAGGCCCTGCTTCTTGATCCAGTGAACCCGTTAAAGTAGTGGAAACCATAAGCCCAGGTTCATCCGACAGAAAATCGAAAGCCTTCATCACTGGACTTCTCCCTGTGCCCCATACTGCCAACCCTGTCCCAACTCCTAGACCAATCAGTACCGAAATCCAGTATAAAGAATTGGGGCGGGTACCTTTACCCCAAGCGATCGAAAAAGCTTCTTTTTCCGTGGTCTCGAGAACTCTTTTTTCCATGAAGGAAAGCTCAGTCTTCTTTGATTTACGCTCGAGCTCGACTGCACAATTAAGCAAATCATTAAGTTGAGGATTAGCCCGTTCAACTTCTTTTGCAATATCTGCAGGCTTAGGCTTTTTGACTAGTGACCGACCAATCAGGACCAAACAGACGGTCACCGATAGCACACTGGCAAAAACAACCCACTGCATAGAATCTTTTTCCAAGATAGGAGAGTATAAGTCATAGATGTCAATAAACCATATAACCACCGGCCAGCTAAGTAATCCAACAACCAGGGCTAGTACACATTGGGAAACCACAAAAAGCCAAGATTCTTTGTGTAATATTCGAATAAACTCAGGCATTTGATACTCCTTTTTTATTTTGAACGGATTGAATCGGACGAGACCAAATCATTTCAATAGTCAATAAGGTGGCTGCTATGATTGCAAACCACAACCAAAGAGAATTCTTATCTTTATTAATCGATGCACTGTCCACACCCTCACTATTCTTCTCCGAGATTACAGCCTGGCTTAACCTGTTAAGTATCTCATCATCTGTTACAGTATCAACAACTGATTCCGCAGATGGAAAAACCACTTCAATCCATTTACCACCATGTCGATATACTCCCGGCTTTTCAGCAACAAACGGTTGTTCACCGGCTCCAAACTGTTCACCTGGTTCTAAAATTGGCCACGCCTGATCCTCTCCATTTTCCTTGCGAATTAATTCCATCAACAAGGGAAGAAAGGATGTTCGTAGAGGTAAATCGGACCAAGATGTGTTCAAGCGAAAAGGAAAGAAAATAAGTCTGCCCCCCGATGCAAAACTCTTGGATAAAGAAAGTGGTCTTCCCTCACGATCACGCAGTGCAATATCGGTTGTATCATCAACCCCGTTCAAGATTCCAAATTTCCGAAAGGCAGTTAGATAAAGGTCGCGAGCAGATTTCCCTGAAAAGGTATCTGATAATTTGGAACCTTCTTCGAGGGCACCAATTCGAAAAGGATTTCGCACGGCACTCGCTCCACCCGCTACCCGAATAAAAGAAAACTTAAACCAATTTGCTTCCCGAATAATTGAAGCCGTCTCGCTAAAGATTTCGCTTGGTGTCAAAATAACGACTCCCCCGCTTTTCAGGTATGTACTTAATGGTTCGGCCAGCCCCTCTTCAGTGAACCATTGGCTAAGACCCAAAACCATAAGCAATTCAAGTTTTGAATCTTCGTATGCCATGCGTAATCCATCAGCATTATCAGCACTTTCCTCCCAACGATTCCAACCATTATCTCCAGCACTTTCGACTGCCGTCTTAAGAAAATTTTTCTCACTCCGAGTGGCTTCGTCTAGATCACTATCCTGCCAAAAACCAAATTGCTTGGGGGGTGGAGCCTTCAGCCAAACAGTTCTTTGATTATCCAACGCAAGAGAATCATTGCTGTCTAAGCGAATCTTTGCTTGAGAAACTTCTGAAGAAGGAACAATAAACTGAACTTGTTGAGAGCTCCCTGAAGGAATCTCAACTGCTTGCCTTCCCTGAACTTCTCCTCCTATCACAAGTTCTACAAAGAATAATTTTTTTAATTGAGACCAGTTGCGTACGACAGACCAGACTCGGACTTTCTCTGGACCTGCTGGAACAACTTTTACATCTGCAATACTTTGGTTATTGAAACGAAAAGTCTCACTTTCTCCACTTCCTACACGGATAACTTCTAGTTGGATATTTTTCTTGGACAAGTCAAAATCCACACTTTGCCAATCTCCACGTTGAAAATCACTTATTACAATCAGTTTCTTCTGCAGAGCATTCTCTCCGAATATCCGATCGACCCGATCAAGCAAAACTTGTGCATCTCCACTACCCCATCCATGGACCAATCCCCCGACTTTATCCAATAGCTCGTTCTTATTGGTTCCCATTGGCCATTCCAATACAGAGGTTTGACCAAACGCAATCACCCCTATCCTTGAATCTGTACCTTCAATAATCTTAGATGCTTCAATCTTTACCTCCTTCATCGCATTCCACCCTCCCATACTCGGGCTTAAATCAATCGCAATGAGGATTTCTTCATCAACCGCATCTTTTGTGGGAGAACCTGGAGATGACCAATAAGGATCAGCCAGAAGAAACATAATAACTAAAAAAAGGAGAATCCTGAGCAAAAGAAGAGCAATATCTGTAGGAGTCCTACGTCCAGTTCGTGGAATCTGAGAAACAGTGATGAAACGAATGGATGTAAATTCATGGCGATCCGTAATTCGCCGATATGCCATGTGGGCAAGGATTGGTAATCCAACAGCTAAACCTGTCCAAAAGGCAGCGGGTTGACCGAACTCAATCATTACATATTGCGGTTTCGCAAACCAAGAAATCGTCTTAAGGCATGCCCGAGATTTTGATCACTGAACAAACATTCGAACTCAGCTGAAACCCCAGCAAGGTTACGAGCCAGGACTTCTTTAAAATGGTTCATTTTCCGAAGGTACTCATGTTTTATTATCTCGGGGGATGTTGATACTTCCCGCCCACCTTCCAGTTCCACAAATCGTAACGCATCTCCTTTTGGCAGCTCCATTTCTTCGCGGTCTAAAACCTGCAGACAAAGAGCTTCATATCTGGAAGAAAGGGCAAATTTTAACCTTTCTGGAAGAAGTTCTTCCGCTTCTAAAAAATCTGATAGAAACACCACCATTGAGCGACCTGGCATATTCCCAACCAATTGATCCCACGCAGTTTCATGTTTATTTACTCCACTTGCCTCCAGTCTCGTAATTGCATTTACGATTCGCCCAAAATGGGAATGTCCACTTGCTGGCCGAATCCATTCCTGAACCTCCTCCCCGTAAGCAAAGAGCCCAACCCGATCTCCCTGCTTGAAGCCGATGTAAGCGAAACAGGCGGCCAACATGGATGCATAATGAAGTTTTGTACAACTTGCGTTAGCCCCCTGGTAGCCCATTGATGCACTGGTATCTAGGACCAAAAATAAGTTGAAATTTGTATCCTCCTGGAATGTTTTGGCAACGAGTTCCTCTCTTTTAGCATACACTTTCCAATCAACGACTTTAAGATCATCACCAGGATTGTAAGGCCGGTATTGAAAAAATTCATTACCCCTGCCCTGACGAAGACTACGATGGATCCCTGGCATTCCTCCATCTACCACCACTTTCGCAAGAAGTCTGAAATCAGCAATTTTGCTGAGATGTGAAGACTTAAGTAAGTCTTTATCTGCAGAAGCTACCACCAGGGAAATCTTAAGATTCTACGCTCTCTAGAAGATGATCAATAATATCGTCTGAGCTTAAGCCTTCTGATTCAGCAAAAAAACTGGGTAAAATTCGATGCCTCAGTCCACTTTTGGCCATCACCTTTACATCTTCGCAGGATGCATTAGGACGACCATCCAGCATGGCGCGCGCTTTGGCAGCCAAAATCAAGGCTTGCGATGCCCGGGACCCGGCCCCCCACTTAACCCTTTTACTTGTCCACTCGTCACATGCATTCGACTTTGGGCGTGACGCTGATGCCAAACCGACTGCATACGAAACCACCGTTTCAGGAGCTGGAATCTGGCGGGTTAAATCCTGAAGTTGTAAAATATCTTCTCCGGTTAGGACCGATTGAGCTTCATCTCCCTGGACGCCAGTTGTCTCGCCAACCATTTTTATTTCATCTTCTAGGGAAAGATAATCAATAACGGGATTAAGAAGAAACCGATCAAGCTGTGCCTCGGGTAAAGGATAGGTGCCTTCAAGTTCTATAGGATTCTGAGTGGCGAGTACAAAAAAAGGAACATCGAGTGGTCTTGTCTCACCGGAGACAGTAACTTGCCTCTCTTCCATTGCCTCCAGAAGAGACGCTTGGGTCTTGGGCGGCGTGCGGTTAATTTCATCTGCAAGCACCACATTCGAAAAAATGGGTCCAGGAGCAAAGCGAAAAGCCTTCTTACCTGTTGCAGGGTCTTCATCCACAACCTCAGATCCAACTACATCAGCTGGCATTAAATCTGGAGTGAATTGGATTCTCTTAAATCCCAAACTTAAACATTTTGCCAGGGTCTTAACAAGTAGAGTTTTTCCTAGCCCAGGAATACCAGTCAATAAGCAATGTCCTCTGGCCAACAAGGTGATAAGAAGCTGTTCAATTACTTCATCTTGGCCGATTATACCTTTGCGAATTTCCCGCATCAGGCTGTTGCGCGTTTCATTGAGACGAGCTAACGCGTCTTGGGCTTTTTTTTCTTTGGTCATTGAATAATTAGTATGTGGTGTAGTCTTCCGTAGACAAACTTATGTTTGCACCATGTAAATAGACTTTGGACAATTAAAATATAGCGACACACAATTTAATTATTGTCCAGTGATTGAAAGTAATCGATCCCAATCATTTACAAATCGTACTAAATGGTCTTTTCCATTCGCAATTTCTGATTCGAGTAATTCTCTAACCAAATCCTGCTCACGTTCATAGCCGCTACTACTTAGCAAACCTGAGAAATGAGCCATTCTTGCCCAGAGAAGATGAGTAGTAAAAGCATCGAATTCATTGTAAGCAAGAATTTCAGGAAGTTGATCATCTAGCCACATCTGGGCTACGGAATCACCGCTTACATCAATTTTACCAGGAATCCCACTTAAAGTTGCAGCCTGGTGAAGCGATGGTCGGTCCCGAAATTGCCCCAGACCATCCGCAAGATCGATGTTATAGTCTGAATTCCTTGCGTCAAAATAATCGACACCTTCCCAGGGTTTGCCGGGACGGTCCGAAAACCCAAAGCCTGGCAGTCCATTAACGATCGACCGCTGAATGATTATCGGAACATCAGCCTGCGAAGAATTGTATCCAACAAGTTGCGGCTTTCTTCGACCCACAGATTTTAAAAAACTGGTAAGAATGACTTTTTCAGCTGATTTTTCAGAATTAGTGGGGTCCGTAGGTAAGGAAACCAGTTTCAAAACGGGTTCTCCACCCCTGGGGCAGTCCCGTAAAATTCCAGATATTGAAACAATCCGGCAAAGGATTGTTTTTAAATAGGGTTGGAAATCCTCAGGGTCATCTGCTTTACGGGCGGACGCCCACAAAGCTTCAAAAGAAACCTTAGCCTCATCGGAAGGTCCGTTTGCCTTCGGAGATTGATGAAGAATTTCGGCAGACTGGGGGTCAGGTATCCATTCGATATCAAAACTAAAAACGCTTTCTGCAATTTTCTTGAGCATAATTTCTAGAACTAGGCAACTACGCCTGCTATTTTGGAATTAAAATATTCTTCAGCACTGCCTTCACCTTCGGGAATTGTTAAAATTTCAGGGTAACCCTCGTCTACCAAAAGAGTATGTTCAAAATGTGCCGATGGCATACCATCCACCGCAAGGGCAGTCCATCCATCCTTCGCCATCCTTATTTGGGGATTTTTCATATTTACCATTGGCTCAATACAGATAGCCATTCCCTTTCGAAATTGGGGACCGGTTCCAGCCTTCCCAAAATTGGGAATCTGGGGCTCTTCATGCAAAGTTCGACCCACGCCATGACCCACAAAATTTGTGATTACGGCAAAGCCAGCATCTTCGACATGCTTCTGGACCGCCTGTGAAACATCTCCGACCCGTTTTTTATGCAAAGCTTCCCTTAAACCCACATATAGAGATTCTTCAGTGATCCTTAGTAGTCGATCCACTTCTGGACTTACTACACCAACAGGAATAGTTCGGCAATTATCTCCAATTACTCCATTTTCTCGGATACAGATATCCACAGAAAGTACATCCCCTTCCTGCAGGGCTCGATCAGTCAGTCCTATTCCGTGGACAACTTCATCATTGACCGACAAGCAGGTGAAGGAAGGAAAGATTCGGTTCCCCGAGCGGTATCCTTTACAGGCACTTTTGACACCAAAATCACGCATCATGGAACCACCCTCTTCATCAATCTCATGCGTATTCATCCCAGGCCGGACAAAAGCACAAAGACGATCTAAAATGGTAGCCGCGGTACAACCCGCACGGCGCATTTTCTCCTTATCCTTAAAGTTCTTACAAATCACATTCTTTTCATCATCTAAAATCGATGAGGTATCAACCCCAAATACATTATTTAGACATATCCTCACCCGCTACCCATTTTCTTACAGGCTGAAATAAAGCTGCTCCCAGTATCAATTGCAAAAAATGAATACAAAATAATGGCATTGTCATTCGGAGAAGATTATCTCCCAGTCCAGCAAAGAGAATCGAAGCTAGGGGAATACCCGTGGCTAGGGATTTTTGGGATAAACAAAAGAATTGAGCCACATGAATGTCTCTACTTTTAGACCACCTCCCTGCAACCAACCACCCAGAAAGGTGAATCAATAGAACAAAAAGCAGAGAGGCGGGAAAGACCCTCCATACTTCTTTACCAAAAAGAGGATACCCAAGAATGGAAATACCATCACAAAGACTATGGTATACCAGAATAACGATCGCGAACATAGGCAAACCACCTAGCCAATCAGCTCGCATTAATGATCGAACTCTTGGAAATATTCGAACGGACAACCATCCAAGAAAACAGGGAACAATCACCAGACTGATTATATTAAAAATCTGCAAGTATGAGGAAAGACTAAGCGAATCTGAACTAGCCCAAAGAATTGGCACAGAAAACGGGGCAATCAAATTGGAGAAGGTTGCATGCCCCAGGGCATAGTCTCCATTGCCTTGAACATTTCCAGTGTAAACGACACAACTTGTTATAGTCGTTGGCAAGATGGCGGCAAAGAATAAAGGGCCATACAATTCTTCGCTTACTAGACCGCAGAACCAAGCTACTTTTAACCCTAGAATCGGAAGAAAAACAAGGCCGATCTGTAAGGCAAGGCTACCTACAGGCTTTCTTAAAATAACGGATAAACTTGTGATCTTAATCCGCATTCCTTGAATTAGAAAAATGAAGACCACTAAAATTTCGGAGAAATACTCAGGGTTCAAATGGCTTCCTTTTGCTCCAAGACCTGGGTTGCAAAGGGCCAGAAACAGGGCGCCCAAAAGCAGACATACAAAACCAGTTCCACTTGTTAAAACTCGCATCATTTATGGTCTTTCATAAGATTCACTCTTTAATCGCATATTTTTTGGCCATCACCAATTTCTAAAATTCCTACTCCCTTCAATATTTATGTCTCAAATCTCTTTACTCACAGTTGACGCGGCAGGAACTCTCTTAAAGCCCTGGCCTTCTGTTGGTGCTGTGTATGGACGAACCGCCCGAAATAGAGGCATCAATGTAAAGGATCAGGATCTTGAGTCCCAATTTAGCCACGCATTTATCCAAGCTCAGAAAACAAGTCACAACCTGAAGGGAAATGAAAAAGAATTTTGGAGAAAGGTTGTCGAACTTACCTTCCAACCCTTCACTTCCGAATCTTCCAATTCATCTTTATTTGAAGAACTCTGGGAATTATTTGCTAGTGGAGAACCCTGGAGGATGGCAGATCATGCTGCAAACACATTATCCACACTTAAAGAACGTGGGTACCGCTTAGCCGTTCTTTCAAACAACGATTCCCGACTTCGGAATGTACTTAAAGATCTAAATATCGACCATTTATTCGATCACATCTTTATTTCTGCTGAAATTGGATATGAAAAGCCGGAGGTGCAACTATTCAGGAATGTGGAAGCAACCCTAGGGGTTACATCCGAAAAAATCATGCACCTTGGTGACAGTTACTCCCGAGATTATATGGGAGCAAAGCTGGTTGGTTGGCACCCTATCCTATACGGTAAACCTTCAGGAAAAGAGAATCATATTTCTTCCTTTACGCAACTTCTCGACCTTCTCCCATGATCAAACTTAGGCATAGGATACTTATCGAGCAGTTATCAAATTTGCATGCAAATCACCTTGCAATTCAGACAGTTGGTCCCTCCACTCAAGACTTAGTAATATATTTTGATTTCGAGGAATCATTTTCATTGGAATCTCCTGAAGGCACAAATATTTGGGAAAAGTTTGAAGACTTCTCGAGTCCAACAGGTTTATCCTTTTCTGGTTGGGTAGGCTTTTTTGGTTACGAGTTTTTAGGTTCCCAATTTGGAGTATCATTGAAGGCTCCCCGCGATCTTGATCTTCCTCCTATATGGTTTGGTCGCCCTCAAAGTATTATTCGGCTTGAATCTGAAAATACCATTATTGAATCTACAAATGAGGTTAGGGAAAAAGAAATTAAAAAAATTTTGGGACAAACCATCATTCCCTCTGCGTTAGCCAATCCACAAAATCCCCCAACCTGTAATTTAAATTTCAAAGAATACGAGAGTATATTTAAAAAAGCACGGGAAGCTATTCTGGATGGAGAAACCTATCAAATAAAAATATCCCAACGTTTCGATGCCCCAACTCGATTAAATCCTTTGGCTGCATTTGGAAAACTGCATAAAAGTAATCCCGCTCCCGAAGCATTTCTTCTACAAACCCCCTCTTTTGCGATTGTTAGCTGTTCACCCGAAACTATTATCCAAAAAGAAGGCCGAAAGATTACCACCCGGCCGATTGGTGGAACTTACCAAAGAAAGGATAGCAGCTTTGACGGTTCGGTCATAGAGAGATT
>ERZ807291.2892-NODE-2892-length-25082-cov-6.654973_pt1 | contig 25082 bp, 20 predicted proteins | sample MGYA00521257_ERZ807291 | MGnify/ENA primary metagenome ERZ807291 (study PRJEB31413, sample SAMN03169783) | marine metagenome | biome: Marine; feature: Water; material: Subsurface seawater | place: North Sea | collected 2011-04-28 | depth 1 m m ... | reverse complement strand
TTTGTAATTTAGGAACAGGAAAGGGTTCTTCGGTACTTGAAGTCATTAGTGCATTTGAGGAAGCCAATGGTATAAGCATCCCTTATGAAATTACAGAGCGGCGGTCTGGAGATGTGACGGAAGCATGGGCAGATCCTTCTTACGCTAAAGCATTGCTTGATTGGGAATCTCAGCACGATTTAGTTGATATGCTTAGAGACGCTTGGCGTTGGCAGAGTAAAAATCCAAACGGTTACAAATAACTAATTTGGAAAGATGTTATAATTTTCGGGACTAAATCCACGAAGTTGCAAAATCTTTGAAATCTTGTTCATTTTAATCTTACTACCGATATTAATGCCAAGTTTTTTATATGCCCCTTCGTTAAGTTCTAAAACGAACTTTATATCACTTGATCGTGAAGGAACACCTGATGTATCAAAAGGTTTTGCTTTATGAACTTCAACTAATGAACCCTTTGACGATAAATAACCAATATCAAGAGGGATTCTCGTATTTTTCATCCAAAAGCTTTGCTTTGTCCCTTTTTTAAAAATAAAAAGCATACCTTCATTTGATCCCATAGATTTCCGAAACATTAAACCTTTAGCTCTTTCTTCAGGTAACACAGCGACCTCAACCCTCAAGCCAGTCTTACCAATATTGAGATCAAAAAATTGTTTTTTTAAATTACCTGAACGTAGAGGTTTATTTTCTACATTACTTTCTTTGCATCCTTGTATACCTAACGCAATTAAGCAGAATAAAAACGCATACCTTAGATAATTCAATTTAATCACAAAGCATAGATGAAAGAACTTATCAAACAAATCAAGAGTCTAAATGTTCTAGTCATTGGGGATGTTATGTTGGATCGTTATGTTATGGGTTCTGTAAGCAGGATTTCACCTGAAGCACCGGTACCTGTTTTAACGGTAGAAGAAGAAAAGTCTGTAGCTGGCGGAGCATCCAATGTGGCTCTAAATATAAGTGCTTTAGGTGCTTCAGTGGAAACTGTTGGATGGTTTGGGCAGGACGAGAAAGGAGATGAGTTGATTAGGATACTTGAAGCGGGAAATGTAAAAGTGGATCATCGGTTTCGATTTCCTACTTCCCCTACAATTACCAAAACTAGAGTAACTGCTTCAAATCAACAAATTTGTCGAGTGGATCGAGAGTCATATCCTGATAGTTATGCTCCAAACCTTATTGAAATTAAAGATACTTTGAGTGAAAAATCTGTAGCTGCCGACGCAGTTATTATTTCTGATTACGGGAAAGGGTTTATTACAAATGAACTTTTAGAATTGATGAGCTTAAAAGCAAAGTTCGTGGCCATCGATCCTAAGCCAAGTCGCTTATTGAAATACGCTAATCCAGACCTGCTTACTCCCAATAGATTGGAAGCCCTTGAATTGGCTGGTTTATCTCGCGAAACACGAGAACCTTTTCCGCAGAACAAAGTAGTAAGCCGTATTTTTGAACGATTTGCTCCGAAAATGCTAGCAATCACTCTTGGACCAGAAGGTATGCTTCTTGCCTGCGATGGAAGAGTCGAATGTATTATACCGACTGCGGCGCGGGAAGTATTTGATGTCTCTGGTGCGGGAGATACGGCAATCGCTTCACTGACATTGGCTTTAAGTGCAGGTTTTTCTTTCTCTCGTTCTGCAGAGTTTGCAAATTTAGCGGCAGGGGTAGTGGTTGGTAAAGTTGGTACAGCAACTGCCGATCCATGTGAAATCTTAGATCATTTGTAATAAAAAAGAATCTTAAAAGAGCTTTATTTTTGGATAGAGATGGTACTTTGATTAAAGATGCTCACTATTTGAAGGATCCAGCAAAATTGGAAATTATTCATGGCGCTGGTGACTCATTGATAAGAGCTAGTGCTGCAGGGTATTATCTTTTTATGCATACAAATCAATCTGGCATTGCAAGGGGATATTATGAATGGTCCGATGTGCATGCTTGTAACCAGCGAATGCATGATGATTTTGGATGGCCTGAAGATTTTTTTTTAAAAGTTTGTATTGCTCCTGAATCTCCCGGAGAAACTGGAGGCTATCGTAAACCCTCCTCGCGGTTTGAGAGAGAAATGATCAAGCAATTTGAATTAGATCCCAAAGAGTGTTGGGTAATAGGAGATAAGTGGTTAGACCCTCAGACGGGTTTGAATGCAGGGATGTCTGGAGCATTGGTCAAAACTGGAAAGCCAATTGATGGAAATACTATGATTGAAGCTAAAAAAAATAATGTTCCAATCTATGAAGATATAAACGCTTTTGTGAATGAAAGAATTTTAGCTTATGAATAAAGTTTTGCCAAGTAAGTGGGATTTAGAAGATGATAATTTGCATGCTGATTGCCGGATTTTTGAAGTTCACAAGCGCCGGTATCGTCGTAAATCAGATGGAGTTACTGGAGATTTTTTTGTTCTTGATACAAACGACTGGGTAAATGTGCTTGCTGTTACACCTGCACGGGAATTGGTCCTAGTTCGTCAATTCAGATACGGAACTCAAGAGTTTTCTCTAGAACCGCCAGGTGGAGTTATAGAATTGGGTGAGGATCCAATTAAAGCAGGTTTACGGGAGCTTGAGGAAGAAACTGGTTATGTCGGTTCTGATGCTGAATTAATTGGTACTGCTCGTCCAAATGCAGCGATTTTATCAAATCGATGTTTTTTTGTATTTGTTAAAGATGTCAAAAAAACCTCAGGCCTGGCTTTTGATGAGCACGAAGAACTCATTACTGAACTTTATCCTATAAACGACTTAAGAACTCTTGTTACAAATAATGAGATTACGCACTCGATTGGATTGAATGCCATTTTAAAGCTAATGATTCATTTAGGTATCTAGGCTTTGTTTCTTTACCTTAAAAGACATATTTGTATAATGCATCTTATTAATCATGAGTAATTTACTCGATATTCTTCAAGAAACGGCTGACCCTGATTCCACAAAATTGTCAAAGATACTCAATCTTTCTGTGGAAGAAGTGGATTCACAAATCGAAGCCTTACGCCAAGATGGTTCTCTCATTGGTTGGGTTCCGCTTGTTCATCCCTCAAAAAAAGATAGTAATTTAGTTCGAGCTGTTATTGAAGTTAAAATTAGTCCTGAAAGAGAAGGTGGCTTTGATAGATTAGCTCATCGAATTGCAAAATTTGAAGAGGTTGAAGCCTGTCATCTTATGTCAGGTGGTTACGATTTATTGGTTATTGTACAAGGTAAGAATTTACATGCAGTAGCCTCTTTTGTTTCAGAACGCCTTTCAACCATCGAGGGTGTTTTATCTACTGCAACTCATTTTCTACTGCGTTCCTACAAGGAACACGGACATTTGCTTTCCCAAGAGGGTGGAATTTCAGAAAAGCCCCCGGTTAGTGCTTAGATTTTGATGAACCCATCTGATTTTGTTGCCGATCATGTAAAAAGTCTCCCCCGTTCTGGGATAAGAGATTTTTTTGCAATTGTTTCGGAAATGCCGCAGGCTATATCTTTGGGTATCGGAGAGCCTGATTTTGTAACTCCTTGGAAAATTCGCGAGGCTTCTATCTTTGCTCTTGAACAAGGGAAAACTTCTTATACGGACAACCGTGGACTTCTCAGTCTTCGTAAAGAGATTTCCAAATATGTTACTTCATTCTTTGGACCAGAATATGATCCACAATCTGAAGTTTTAGTAACGGTTGGTGTATCGGAGGCAATAGACATAGCACTTCGCGCCATTTTGAATCCGGGTGATAAAGTTCTTTATCATGAGCCTTGTTATGTCTCTTATGCTCCAAGCGTAACTCTTGCTCACGGAGAAGCCATTCCGGTAGGTACGATTCCCGAGCAATCATTTTCCCTCGACCCCGAAGCTTTTGAGAAAGCTTGGCAACCAGGATGCAAAATTCTCCTTCTGAATTTTCCCACCAATCCTACAGGTGGAACCGCAGATCGATCTAAGCTTGAACGATTAGCAAAATTTGCCGTGGAAAAAGATCTTATTGTAATCAGCGATGAAATCTATGCTGAACTTACTTATGAAGGTGAACATGTAAGCATCGCTGAACTCCCAGGGATGAAAGAAAGAACAATTCTTCTGCATGGGTTTTCAAAGGGCTTTGCAATGACTGGGTTTCGAGTTGGGTTTGCTTGTGGTCCAGATTGGCTTGTCGAGGCGATGATGAAAATCCATCAATATTGTATGATGTGTGCCCCCATTTTAAGCCAAGAAGCTGCGGTCGAAGCCCTGCGAAATGGAACGGATGATGTCATTCGGATGCGGGATCAGTATCAAAAAAGAAGAGATTTTATTGTTCGTAGATTTAACGAAATAGGTCTGGAATGTCATTTACCAAGAGGATCCTTTTATGCCTTCCCGAGTGTGAAAGCATTTGGGCTCAATGAAGTCGATTTTTGTCATCGGTTACTTCGTGAACAAGAGGTTGCTGTGGTGCCTGGAACTGCTTTCGGAGACCATGGAGAAGGCCATGTGCGAGCGAGTTTTTCGACATCCTATGAAAAACTGGTCAAAGCTGCCGATCGAATTGAATGTTTTGTAAATACTATCCGCTCGGAAGCAGGCGAAGAATCTGCTGCGGTTTAAATTTCACCCTTATTAATTATTTATGAGTGATCAGGTAAGTGTTGCGATTGTTGGCCGGCCAAATGTAGGCAAAAGCCGGTTATTTAATCGTTTAGCAGGTAAACGAATTTCTATAGTACATGATCGCCCAGGAGTTACCCGGGATGTGGTGGTGGCAGATTCTCCAGATGGGTTCGTTCTTATGGATACTGGAGGCATTGGGATGCTTCCTGAAATGACTTCGCAAGAAATTCAAAATGCAACCGAAGAGCAAGCAGACTTTGCAATTCAAGCAGCAAACTTACTTCTTTTTGTTGTCGATGGTCGCGAAGGACTTTTACCTTTAGACGAGACATTGGCATCTAAGTTTCGGAAAATGGGAAAGTATCCTGTTTTGATTGTTAATAAAATCGACGAACCTGAAAAGGATTATGCGTTTCCTGAATTCGCAAAACTTGGTTTTAAGCATGTTGTGGCGGTTTCAGCTGAACATGGACACGGGATGGATTCACTTTCTAAAGTTTTATTTTCCCTTTTGCCGCCCCCGCCTCCTTTGCCAAATGAATCAGGAGAATCCCGTACAAATATTGCATTTATCGGACGACCTAATGTTGGAAAATCTTCTCTTTGTAACCGCTTACTTAATACGGAGCGAATGATTGTAAGTGATGTGCCTGGTACGACAAGAGAGACAGTTGAGCTTAACTTAGATTATGAGGCAGTCGATGAGCAGGAACCTTGGAAGTTTCGGCTTTTTGACACGGCAGGATTGAAGCGAAAAAAGAGGATTGATAGTTCACTGGATTATTTTTCTGCGGTCAGAACAAAACATGCGATCGAAGAAGTTGATATTGTATTTCTTGTTCTGGATGCAAGAGAAGGTGTCACAAAGCAAGATAAAATATTAGCTGCACATGTATTGCAAGAAGGTAGGGCACTGGCAATTTTAGTTAACAAATGGGATTTGGCATTGGAGGGTTTTCGAAAGGACCCGTTACCTGGGTATGAAGATGAAAAAGATTTCAGAAAGAGTTATCTTAAATCAGTTCGTAAAGAATTTTTCTTCCTTCCTGATTCTCCAGTATGTTTTGTGTCTGCACTCACAGGACATGCAATTCAAGATTTTCTACAAATGGGGCGTGATCTGAACGCTCGACTCGACAAATCGATTTCCACATCAGCTCTCAATAAATTAATCGGAGAAATGTGGGAGCACCGACCGCCTGCTAAAATTAAGGGTAAAAGGTTTAAGGTTTTTTATGCTGTTCAGGTTGAGAATCGTCCTTTTCGAATAAAGCTTTTTTGTAATCGTGAACATAAATTAGATCATCAGTATCGAAGGTATTTAGAGAAGGGAATTCATAAAAAGTTTGGTCTTGCTGGCTGTCCCCTGAAATTTTCTTTGGCTGGAAAAGAGGCAAGGTACACCGAAGATCAAAAAACTAAATAGTAGATACTATAAGTTTTTAAAAAAGCCGCATCTGTGCGGCTTTTTTTATGTCTTAAATTTAAAATCTTACTTAAAGTAAAAACATTCATGATTTCTAATTGAATATGATTAATAAAAAAAAAATCGCCTTTTGTGGTTCTGATGAAATCGCATTACCTATGGTTGAGTTCATTCAGTCTTCAATTCAGGAGGCGGAAATAATATCAGTACTCACTCAACCTGATCGTCGGTCTGGAAGAGGACGCAACCTTAAGCAAAATGAAATCAAAGCTTGGGCTACTAAAAATCATCTTGAAATAAAATCGCCTGTTAAACCGGGGATCGATGAAATTTATCGATTTCAGGAGTTGGGAATCGATCTCGTTTTAGTGATGGCCTATGGGCACCTTTTAAGTAATCAATTCCTTAATCTAGCACCTAGTGGATGTTATAATTTACATGCATCTCTATTACCGGCATACCGAGGAGCATCCCCCATCGAGACAGCTATCGCAAGCGGTGATCAAGAAACTGGAGTAAGCTTGATGAGAATGGTGAAAAGGATGGACGCTGGACCTGTTATCGATCAAGAGAATGTTTCCATTCATAAACAAGATACTGGTTCTCTTTTACGAGAGAAGCTGAGCAAGGCTTGTATTCCACTGATTAAGAGAAATATTTCGAAGTTACTACTTGGTAATGTTGAGGAAACAGAGCAAGATGAATCTAAAGTTTCTTACTGTAGGAAATTACAAAAAGAAGATGCCTTTCTTGATTTTGCATTACCAGCCAATCTTTTAGTCAGTCGCATTCGAGCTTTTAAGCATTGGCCGGGAAGTATTTTTTTTCATGATGAAGTTCCTTTACGAATTGGTAAATGCGAGGCTTTAGCCCATCAAGACCTTGCACCTGGAGCAATTGAAGTATTAGATAATGGATACCTTCGAATTGGGACTGGAAAAGGGATTCTTAACCTTCTTGAGGTTCAAAAACCGGGGGGGAGGATGCTTCCAGTAGCTGATTTTTTGAGAGGTTATTCAATACAGAACGGTTCCCTTTTAGCGTATACCTCTAACTCACCCTTAGTTTTCAAAAACTTTGCTTAATATATTAAAGATTTCTTGAATCATCTGTATTCACCATCTAGGTTAAGGGTGTGGTGGATTATGAGATATATTTACAGTAAAATTTGTTTAGCGATAATTGTCCTTTATTCATTATGTCTTCCCGTAATGGTTAAAGGTAATGTCCAAGTTGCTAACTTGAAGCAAGACTTGGAGCTTATTTCCCGTGAGGTGGCAGGATTACGAAGTGAAGTGGAGTTGCTCAGGAGGGAAAACGCTCAACTTCGAGTGGTCGTCGATAGCTTTTCCAAAAAAACGAATTCTTCCCAAAACCTATCTTCAGCACAGGTTGTACAATTGAATGCACGAATTGCATCTCTTGAGAAGAGGGTTCAGGCAAATTCATCATCCCAAAGCCAAATTCAGGCGAACACCGATAAACAGATCCAAGAGTTAATTAAGCAGATGAATCTCGGCTTTGACAAAGTTTCCAAAAGTACACCTAGCCCTGTGCCCGCTAAATCCTTTTCAACTGATTATCCTCAAAAAGGTTTTGTACATAAAGTAGAAAAGGGCGAAACGGTTAGTAGTATTGCCAAGAAATATAAGTCGAAAGTCAGTTGGATAATTAATGCCAATCAAATTTCAGACCCTACTAAAGTGTTTGTGGGAAAAGAGCTTTTCGTTCCACAAAACTAAATTATGACTAAAACAACTTCCAGATTAGGTAGAGGATTAGGCAGTCTTATTTCTGGAGGAACTGAAAATCCTCAAGAGGTGCAACCAAAACCAGTACTTCCATCGTCACAAAAATCTGAAGTAGCTGCCCCAGAAAGAACTATTACTAAAGTACCGGAACAAAACATAGGTTCTGAATTACAGGAAATTTCTACAGAACAAATTGTGCCCAATCCATATCAGCCAAGGAAGACAATCGACCCCGCTTCGATTAAGGAATTAGCCGCAAGTATTGATTCCGAGGGTCTTTTGCAACCAGTGGTTGTTCGTAAGATTGTTGATGATTTCCAATTGATTGCTGGAGAGCGAAGATGGAGAGCTCATCAACTATTAGGCCGTAAAAAGATATTGGCTAGGGTAATGACTACATCCGAACTTTCTTCAGCCAGTCTTTCTTTAATTGAAAATCTTCAGCGTGAAGGGTTAAATCCGCTAGAAGAATCTTTGGGTTATCACTCTTTGGTTACTGAATTTGGCCTTACACAGGCAAAAGTTGCCGAAAGAGTGGGTAAGAGTAGGTCATACATTACCAATACGATGCGTTTCATTCATTTAGATGAAGAATTAAAGAACTTTCTTACAAATCAAAAGATTTCGGCAGGTCATGCAAAAGTTTTGCTCGGCGTAGAAGACAAATCCTTTCGATTATCCATAGGAAGGGATGTTGTAGAAAATGGTTGGTCGGTCAGGCGATGCGAGCAAGAAGTTCAGAAACTTCATCTTGGAGTTGGCAATCGAGTATCTAAGTCTCAAGCAAGTAATACCGAGTATGCTCCCCTTGCACAAAAAGCAACTTCCATACTCAATAGAAAAGTGAAAATTAAAGCAAATCCATCGGGTAAAGGTCATGTTTCATTCGCTTTTGAAAATGGAACGGATTTACAATCCATTTTGGATAAATTGGGGGTACAGTAAAACGAAATTGCCTTCTGGCGGCTTTTCGTTCATTTGTATTTAAAAATCATGATCATATTTCTTACTACCGTCCTTATCCTACTTTGCCTAGTTGTGGTGCTTTTAATTCTCATCCAAAGAACATCTGGAGGGATGGGCTCTGCTCTCGGTGGCGGTGCAGCCGACCAAGTTTTAGGTGCTGGTTCTGCCGCACAGCTCACAAAACTTACAGTATGGGGTATTCTTGGATTTTTTGTTTTGGCAGTTTTACTTTATGTAACCTATCAAGGAGAGGCTGGTGAGGTTCAAACACTCCAGCGTACTGGCGTTGAGATGAACAGTGATCCAGCTACGAATATACCTGATGCACCTACAATCCCAGTTCCCTCCGAGCCAACACCAGCACCTAACTCCTCAACTACTCCTGTGGTGCCAGGAGAACAGGCTCCCAGCGTTCCCGTTCCTGTGCCTGAAGGAAATCAGTCAAAGTAAATTTCTTTGACCCTGTATCTTGGGTATTTATCCAAAACTTCTTTTATTTCTTTTCGTATCATTTCTAGGTAGCGTTTCTGCAACGGTGCGCTTTCCTGCACGTGGGTTTGCTAAAGTCCTTTCTGATGAAGCTGCACAGGTAAGGCTTTCTGTCTACCGTAGTATGCTTGTTAAGGAATCTAATCAAAGTCTTTTTCATAATGGTTTTTCCATGGAAATAAGCCTGCGACATATGCCTAGACGAGGAGATGAAAGTTTTTGTCTTGGAACCATAACAGGTCCTTACTTGGGGAGTGGTTTGTCTAGGGTAACTATTGATCCTATGCCCGGCATTAATTCGAAAGAAATCTTTCTTCTCAAAAATGGTAAAACTCCAAAACTTTGGCGATCAATTCCAAGAAGTTCAGAATCTCTGCAAATTAGCCCCACAGAGTCATTGAAGCCCCTCGTTCCAGGAATGAATCAAACTGCTTTCGATTTACTCATGCCCTTTGTCTTTTGGAAAGGAACTTATCAGGCATCAGGTAAAGTTGCTGGTCGGCCAGCTCATCTATTCTCTTTTTCATGTCCTGCTTGGATGACTAGGGAGAAACCCAATTGGAGTAGAATCACCTTAGCTTTAGACGATACTTATGAAGCTCCTCTACGCGTAGAGATCTTGGGAGTGGATTCAGTTCCAATACGAACGCTAATCTTACGAAGTTTCAAAAAAATAAAAGATCGGTGGATTGTCAAAGAAATCGATTGCAGGGATCGCGAGACCCGATCAGTCACGCGGATGAAAATTACTTCTGCTGCTCTTAATCTCGATTTCGCTCCCTCTATTTTCTCTCCGTCGGGTTTTACTCAGAGAATTCAGATTGATCCGAAATTATATACATCTACGGATTAATTTATTCTTTGGTCTTGCTAGGATTTCTGTATCTTCTAGCTTTTGATTTTTCCAAATGAATTCAAATAATTATCTATCACCGTGGGCAAAGAATGTCTCACCATCTCCAACTCTCGCTGTTGATGCCAAAGCTAAAGCCCTGAAAGCTGCAGGGGAAGATGTATGTGGTTTCGGAGCTGGCGAGCCAGATTTTGATACTCCCGAATTTATCAAACAGGCCTGTGCTCAAGCTTTAGCTGACGGCAAAACGAAATATGCACCAGCGCCAGGGATCCCCGATTTGCGCCAAGCACTAGCCGAACAATATCATCAGAATGGAGTTTTAGCTGAGGCAAATCCTGCACAAGTGGTAGTGAGTCCAGGAGGTAAGTATTCATGCTACCTGGCAATACTAGCAACCTGCGGTCCTGGTGATGAGGTCATCATTCCTGCACCTTATTGGGTTAGCTATCCTGAAATGGTAAAACTAGCAGGTGCTACTCCAAAAGTGATTTTGGCCGGAGACGACCAAGAGTTTAAAATTTCTGCTGCCCAAATTGAAGAAGCTCTTACACCGGCAACTAAGTTGATTATTTTGAACAGTCCATCCAACCCCACCGGTTGTTTGTATGAGCGTGACGAGATGGAACAAATTATCGATCTTGCCTGCCGGAAAGATGTACTGGTCATGTCAGATGAAATCTACGAATACCTATTATATGATGACTCAGTCCATCATCGTCCGGCAAGTTTCTCACAGGAGGCTGCTGATCGAGTTATTACCGTGTCCGGTTTTAGTAAAACCTTCTCTATGACGGGTTGGAGATTAGGAACATTAGTTGCGAATCCAACTATTTCAAAAGCCGTTGCATCGCTACAGAGTCAAACGACTTCAAATGCGACCACATTTTCACAATATGGAGCCTTAGCAGCTGTACAAAATTGGAACAAAGCGATGGATGCCGTCAATGAAATGCTCGTTCATTTTGATCGCAGAAGATTAAAACTACTAGATGGCTTAAATGCAATTGATGGGGTTTCATGCTTACGCTCAAAAGGAGCATTTTATTTATTTCCTAAAATTTCGGGCCTTGGACTCCGTTCGGAAGAATTTTCGAATAAATTACTGGAAAACGAAAAAGTCGCCGTAGTTTCTGGTCATGCTTTTGGAGCAGATGGTTATATTCGCCTAAGTTATGCAACTTCGGATGAGATTATTGAAAAAGGATTAGCTCGGATTGCTTCTTTTTGTAGTGAAATTTCATAAATCAATCTCATATTAATGATTAATTTCTTTGTTGACTGAACAGTACCTTCCATAAATTCTCATATTTTTATCAAGCTGAAAACTATGACAATACAATCATTATTTACTAAATTGCTTCTTACAGCAGTTTTTATGCTCCCAAGTTTTTCATTTGCTAACAGAGGTAATGCTGCTGACAAATCTGTCGAAGTCGGCGCTGTACCTAACGACTTTGATGCTTCATGGAGAAAAGGGGTTACTTCTGGATATTACCTAGGATTTACTAGTCTAGCGGATGAACTACGCCAATTACGTAGACCATCTGACATTCCTGTAACTGATGGTCTTATCAAATCGATCTATTTTGATCTTCATTTTGCTAACCAAGAATTCAACCTTGGTTTCTTTGAAGATAATGCATCTCAACCTAATGACGACTTGATAGAGAATAATATTTTTGGAATTACTATAGGACTAAGTCTCGGAGATAATCCAAATTTAGATATTAGGATACCAATTTCTGCCTCTCGTTTTGAAGTAGGGCATGTTGATGATACAGGTTTCGTCTCTGGAATAGAACTGTTTCCTAATTACCGAATAAATGAGTACATCGCTTGGGGAGCCAATCTTGCTTACACAGAATCAAAAAGCGATTTTCCTATTTTTGATGAGTCAATGGCTAGCGTTTCTTTCGAAGCATTAGCTGAATCCAGTACTGCGTACGGAATGAATTGGTCAGGCAGACTGTCTATTGGCAGATATTTCCCAAGTAATGATACCAACGATGAATCTTTTTGGCTTTTTAAAGGTGCAGTGGCTTTACATTATCACATTCACGAAAATTTTACTATGCTTCCATTTGTCCGATTTAATTATTCGAATGGGGATGTTTTGACCGATAATCATTGGTGGGATTATGGTACAGAATTTATATTTATGCCAAACGCACCGTGGAACTTTAGTCTTGGAATCGCAGGAGTGGGTGGTCACGATATTATAGAAGAGGGCATGGAGTTTTATTTCTCCACAAAGAAAAATTTCTAACTCCCCAAATTTTGATAAAATGAAAACTCTTATTCAACTCATTACAGCCTCATCCTTAGTTGCTTTTTCATCATGCACTAGAACTGCAAACAAAACAGGGACCCTAGTGCCTTATCCAGAAGTGACTGCCGATATCGATATTGGTGATGAAGTTCGTGGAGAAGGTACGCGTGCAGAACTTCTTGGTTTTATCCGCTGGGGAGATCCAGGGCGTGCTACTTTTACTGCGCGTAGGCAAGAGCATGACCTAGGTGGTGCTGTGGTCAAGCAATCGATGCAATCTGCCGTCTATGATGCATTAGAGGGAGAACCCGACCATTTCATTGTCGATCCTCATTTTCATACCGTTGAACACAATTTCTTAGTCTTTAAAACTGCTAAAACATCAGTAGTAGGACGACGTGCTAGGCACGATAATTACAGACAGGTTAAGAAGTACAATTCTGATGATACGGAAACCCTACTTCTTGAGAAATCACCACAGACTATCTCGATTGACAGGAATGGTCGTGAAGCGACTAAGGTTGTTACTTCTGGTAATATCACTCCGTCCGTGAGCGACTCGGTCAAGGTCTTTGATACATCCTCTGGAGTAAGAATGATCGATGCAGATATTCCTGAAGACAGGAATGCTGCACCTTTGCAAGGATCTATCCAGGAGCTCGAAACTAAGCTTCAAGATCTCAATCGCCGGATTAATTCCTTAAAGTAAAAATTTTTTTAAATAAAATTCTAGGCAAAGCCTAGTTTTTTAGCTTCTTCTGGGTTTTGAGACATTGCAGTCTCAAATTCTTCAATATCGAAATCAGCCACGACAAAGCTTCCATTTTGAAGTGTAGGGGTTTTACTTTGCCCGCTTATTTTTACGAGTTCGGCCATTCGCGACGAGTCAATCCTGACATCAATAACATCCAATTCTAGGGATTTTGTTTTAAAGTACTGTAAAGCATCGATGCACCATGGACATCCCTGTTTCACAAAAAGTTTTGGCTTGTTCATAATCACAGTAAAGAGCTTTTGATCCGTACGGGCAATTTCAATCCCTATGATATTGGCAAACTCAGAAATATCTACATAACTAATTACACTACATGGTATCAAAAAGCACAAAACGGCTCGGGTTTGAAAATGGGAATATTTACATAAAAAGAGCTCGCGAGAATAATTTAAAAAATCTCACCGTTGAATTACCTAGGGGTAAACTTATTGGGGTCACAGGTGTAAGTGGTTCTGGCAAATCTTCTCTTATATTTGATGTTCTAGCGGCCGAAGGTCACCGTAAATATGTTGAGAGCCTTTCCACTCAAGCGAGACAGGCTTTGGAAAAAGTTCGTCGTCCTGATGTTGATTTTGTTGAGGGTCTGTCTCCAGTATTAGCTATCGGTCAAGCGTATGCTGGATCTTCTGGACCGAGAAGTACTGTTGCAAGTGCGACTGAAATTGCAGATTATGCGAGATTACTTTGGACAACAATTGGTACACCGCATTGTCCCAAGGATGGAGCTAAAGTTTCCCAGCGCTCATTGGATGATTGTGTAGAGGAATTAATGAGAGTCGGGCTTAATAAAAGAGTCATTTTACTGGCACCTTTTTTTAAAGCGAAAGCAGCTGTTCTGAGAGAAGAATTTGAGAGTCTTGAACGACGAGGATTCCAACGCGTACGAATAGATCAGGAAATCAAACGTCTCGATGATTATAACCTAATTCCCGAAAAAAGCGGAGGTCGTGAGTTCACCGTTGAATTAGTAATTGATCGGTTTGTTCTTTCTGAATCCAACAGGAGTCGATTAGCAGATTCCCTTGAGCTTGCTTTCAAGGAAGGTGAAGAACGGTCCATCGCTTTACTTGAAGATGATGGTATAAAAGAAGAGGTTAACTTATCGCAAAGCCTTTCATGTGAAAAATGCGGTTCAGTGTATCCAAAATTAACTCCTCGTCACTTTTCATGGAATCATCCAAGTGGAGCTTGTAAGACTTGTGATGGTCTAGGGGAAGTCTTAACCTTTAGGGAAGAGTTGGTGATCCCTGATAGATCTTTAACTTTGGGGAAGGGGGCAATCAAGCCTTGGCGCCTTGGTTCAAGAAAGATGATTAACCTTAGAAAAAATATTCTCAAAGCACTTTCCGAACAGGTTCCTTTTGATAATAGAAAACCATGGGAAAAATTTTCTAAAGAGGTAAAGAATTTGTTGCTTCACGGAGACCCCAAAAAAGTTTTTATTTTGAAGCTGCAAGCCGGTCGAGGGAAAGCCAAAAAGCAACCATTTCCGGGAATTTTATCAGATCTCGAAAATAGCATGCGTACAACCTCGAGTGATAACCTGAGGGCTAAACTACTAGGTTTTCAGCAAGGAACAATTTGTCCCGATTGTCATGGAAAAAGACTTTCATCTTATGCCCGATCTGTTCTGGTTAAGGATTTATCATTAGGAGAATTCCTCGGTTTTTCAGCCGAGGAGGCTTGGGAGTTCCTTCAGCCATCCAAGGCCAATGATAAAGTATTTTCAGCTGTTACAGATGCTTATGATGGTCTTGAGCAAAGATTGAGATTTATGAATGAAGTTGGATTGGGGTATCTAACTCTTGATCGTCCTTATCGCAGTTTGAGCGGAGGGGAGGCCCAAAGATCAAGATTGGCTACACAATTAGGAATGGGTTTAGTTGGGGTTACTTATGCGTTGGACGAACCAAGTGTGGGGCTTCATCCAGCCGATCATGATCGCTTACTTACTTTGCTAAAAGGACTTCGTGATCGAGGAAATACCGTAGTGGTCGTCGAACACGACGCAGATACTCTTTTGGCCTGTGATTACCTCGTCGAAGTTGGACCTGGTCCGGGAGCACATGGGGGGGAACTTATTTTCTCCGGAGATGTAAAGTCTTGTCTTTCAACAAAGACCACGGTTAGTGGATCTTTTCTTTCTGGAAAAGAATTTGTTCAAAAAGATTTCAAAACTAAAAAGCCTGGGAAATTTTCTTTAAAAGTGAAGCAAGCAAGGGCCAATAATTTAAAAAAAATCGATGTGCCGTTTCCGGTTGGCTTATTAACCGTAGTATGTGGTGTGTCTGGTTCAGGTAAGAGCACACTCGTTAATGAGGTATTAGCGAAAACCGCCGCTTTTGAACTTCACCGGGCAAAGCAAATACCTGGTGCGAATGCGGGAATTACTGGGCTTCAGCATTTCGACCAAGCGGTTCGGGTGGATCAATCACCCATCGGTAAAAGTCCACGTTCTAATCCTGCAACCTTTGTAAAATTGTTTGATCAATTAAGGAAACTTTACGCTCAATGTTCTTTGAGCCGGGTACGGGGTTATACCGCTGGTCGATTTAGTTTTAATCTGCCTGGTGGCAGGTGCGAGCGTTGCAAGGGTGATGGTATGGTAAAGTTGGATATGCAATTTCTTGCAGATGTTTATGTTGAGTGCGAAAGCTGTCATGGAATGCGTTACAACCGAGAGACTTTAGAGGTTCGTTTTCGAGGTAGAAATATTGCGGAGGTCTTGGACATGAGTATTGATGAGGCTAGGGATGTTTTTCAGAAACAACCAGCCATTTTAGCGAAATTGGAAACATTGGAAGCAGTTGGATTGGGGTATCTAAAATTAGGACAGCCATCTAACACCCTTTCAGGTGGAGAAGCTCAGCGACTCAAACTTTCACTTGAACTGAGTCGTAAGCAAGGGGGGAGGGCATTATATTTACTTGATGAACCTACGACCGGTCTACATTGGTTAGATGTACAGAAATTAATGGATTTACTATTTAAACTGCGTGATGCTGGAAATACTTTAATAGTCATTGAGCATAACCTTGATGTTATCCGATTAGCAGACCATGTAATTGAAATCGGTCCAGGAGGAGGTAAGCAAGGCGGTGAATTTATCTTTAGTGGTTCTCCAACTGAACTTGCCGAAGAGAAGACTCATACGGGAGTTTTTCTTAAGAAGCATTTAGAGCATCTTGAAGTTCCAAAATAAGAGAAAGGTATGAATTTTAATTCAACAGGTTCGGAAGATGGAGGCAGTACACAAGATCTCTTGTCTATGAAGCGTAATGCTTTTTGGCATATGTGGAAGAGGCGAGCCGTACTTTTAATAGCACTTATTTTTGTGCTCATTCCACTTTTGGGTACCTTCAAGCCTTTGTTTGAATTCATCCTTTTTGCTGTATCCTTAGCTGCTTTAACTTATCCAATTTTCTTTAGGCCAATTTACAGATTAGGGAAGAAGTTACTGCCCAATTGTGCTGGAAACCGTCTATCTGAATGCTCCGCTATAATTTCGACACTTATCTTGCTACTATTTATGCTCTCTCCAATTTTACTATTATTGGTAGAAGTATCTAAATCTCCTCAAGGTTTTGGAAATATGGTAATCTCTTTGGCACTAGGGGAAAATGAAGGAAGAGCTATTCTTTTGGATAGTGTTTCGCAAAGAATTTCTGAAATGCGGTCGATTTACCCGAGGTTACCTATCGATGAGGATAAAGCGGTTCAGTTTGTTGCAAACTTATTGGGGGATACTCGTCAATTTTCCGGATCGTTTTTGGAATTTTTATTTAAGGGCACGAGAGGGTTTGTGGCTGAACTTGCCCTCGCATTAATTGCTCTATCTTTTCTATACGCCCACGGGGGAAGTTTTATACAACAGGCAATGAAGTTTGGAGGCTTTGAAAGAAAAGAAGTGGAAACATGGTTTAAGCTACATCAGAAAATTACATTTCGGCTACTAAGCGATACATTGCTTACTTCCATCTTTCGAGGCCTTGCTTTGGGGCTAGTTGCCTACTTTACAGGAGGATTCTTTTTTCTTCCTGTCTTTTTCCTGGGTTCCTTTGCTGGTTTAGTCCCTGTTGTGGGTAGTGCTATGATTTGGTTACCTCTTGCATCCTTGGTTTGGACGAGAGGTGAACCTGTAACTGCTTTAATTCTGGCTGTTTTAAGTTTGGTTTCAAATTATGGAATTAGTCGTTTCAGAGCCAGAATGGGAAAACGTCTCCATCAGCAGGGTGCGTGGCTAAGCTTTATGCTCTTTTTGGGCATTATTGGAGGATTGTTATCCTATGGCCCGCAAGGTTTCGTGATTGGACCTATGGCAGTGGTTCTAGCTTATGGCTTAGTACGCTTTCTTTCGGGGCAATCCTTAAGTGATCCCAATCCAAAAGGTGTTATTTAATCTGCGTCGTAAATAACAACTTTTTCCCAGAAACCCTTACATTTTTCAATGAAATCTATATGGATGGGATCAATCTGGTATTGGTCGTGTGCACTCATATCTTGGAGAATAACTGTTATAGCAAAATTATAGGTGTCTATGATTACCGGTCTCTTGGGTGTATCAGCGGGGCTACCTAAGTAAAAACCTTCTACAGATTTTATTTCACCAAGTTTTTTAACTTCCCGAAGGAAAATTTCATTATCATTTACTGAAAGGTCTTCTTTTAGCCAAAAATATACAGAGTGAAGCAACATTCAAATATAATCTAATTTTAAAAATTAAAATTCAATATAATTATTGCTCTTAATTAAAAGTGTTAATTTAATGATTTCATCTAATTACCCTAATCAAAAATAGTATAATGAAAAACTTTCGCGTTTGTTTTTTAATCATTCCTTTTTTAATAACTTCACTTTTCCTCTCAGGTGCAGAACATAGAGTAATATGTCCGGATGGGGTTCGTCCTTATGTTTCTTCATTCATAAACAACAATGAAGTCTCTACTGACAAGGCTTTCACCGGTGGACTGCAAAAGCACTTAATCACAAATGGGTTCACCTTCGCTCAGGTTAATGCAAATGAAACCTCTGGAGTCGTTACAATTGTGGTAAAACCCGGATTCTATGGAAGGTCTACAATTTCTGGAAATAACAATATTAGCGATGCTGGCATTTTAAGTAATTTAGATTGGAAGACTGGAAAACTTTTCAATTATAATAAATTCTACTCGGAATCGTCACGCCTCAACCGGAATCGTTTCGTTCAAGTAGATGCCAAACTAAAGCCTATACGGAGCGATGATGGAGAAATCCAAGTTAATGCTGATTTTACTGTTGAAGATAGCTTTCCTATTTCGCCCTATGTGAAGATTTCAAACGATGGAACTGAACAATCTTCAGGATGGCGTTCAACCGTAGGATTCGAGCTATGGGAAGCGGTTTTACCTAATGACAGATTTAATTTATCTTACACCCTCGACCCCAAAGATGCTTCCCAACTATCTTCTTATTTTGCTAGTTACCAAATGGGATCAAATCGATTCAAACAAACGATTTTTGCAGGTTTTTCAGATTCTGAATATGAAAATGTTGCCTCTACAGCGTTAAGTATGGATATAGCAGGAGACGGTTTCTTTACAGGATATTCTGGGGTTCTTGGACTAGGATTAGAGAATTCTAATTCTTTTGCATTCAATTTTGGGTTTACATATCTCGATTTGAGTAGTCAAATTTACCTTGGGTCGAGTAAATTATTAGCCAGCAGTGAGGATTTATCTCTTTTTCTACCCCGGATTGGTTTTCAGGGTAAAAATTCTAATCCAGGAGTGCTTCGAGGTCACAACTTTTGGTCAATTAGTGCTGTTTCAGACTTAAGCAGTTCGGATAACTCAGAATTAGCGATTCAAAATCCTGAGTTAAACAAAGGCTTTTGGGTACCAAAGGGCTCATTTGCTTTTGTTGAACCTGTCAATCTTTTCGGAGCAGGTGGTGGACTTACATTTAAGTTGGATGGTCAAGTCTCTAATGAACCTTTACCAACAAGCCTTAAGAAATCTATCGGTGGGATGTCCTCCATTCGTGGTTATCAGGAAAGAGAGGCATATGGTGATAGTGGTGTAAGCATGAATTTTGAATACTCTTTTCCCTCTGAAGTTTCCACAGTCTTTGGACTCGAGGGTAGTTTCCAAAATTTATTTTTCTATGATGCCGGACATGTTTCCAATGAAGGTTTAATGACATCTGCTAACAATTCCATTGGGATGCAGAGTTTTGGTGCCGGCATTATCGGTAATTTTGAAGATACAGCGGACATTTCCTTGCAAGTGGGCGTACCTTTGACTGACACTCTCAACACTCGTACTCATGATGCCCGTACGCACTTCAGCATAAACTTTCGTTTCTAACTAACCCTAACTTCATTAATCCTATGAAGAATTCAAAGAATTCCTTTTCCAAATACATTCGTATTTGGTCTAATCGTAATCGTAAAACTTTCAGAATAGCTAAAGAAACTATATTTAGCACATCTCGGGGGTGCTTGATGAGTGTTGGTCTTTTCGGCTTTATTATTGGTTCTCCAGGTGCCGCTTTAGCTGCAACTTTACCAACAGGAGCGGATGTTATTCATGGACAAATTGAACTGCAGAACCCATCATCTGATGCACTTCGAATTATACAAAGCTCACAATCGGCAATCGTAAATTGGCAGAGTTTCGATATTGGGCACGGAGCCTTGGTTGATGTTGTGCAACCAAATATTGATGCCGCGATGCTATCCCGAGTAGTTGGAAGCAACCTTTCTGAAATCCATGGATCCTTGAATGCGAACGGACACCTCTATTTGATCAATCCAAACGGAATTATATTCGGCTCGGATGCCCAGATTGATGTACACGCTTTGATCGCATCCTCTTTAGATATTGCTGATTCGGCATTCCTGTCAGGTAATATTTCCTTCGATGGTGATTCCGAAGCTACAATTATGAATCTTGGCTCAATTAAAGCAGATGAATTTGCCGCTTTGATCGGAGGAGCAGTCCAAAATGATGGTACTATTGCTGCACCTGGAGGAGATGTTGCCTTGCTTTCCGGAGATGCTGTTTTGGAAGTGGGCGAGGCCGCAGGTGGGAAAATTACCCTTGATTTATCCGGATTACTAGGTGGTTCCTCAATGAATTCAGGTTCCATTGATGTTTCTTCATTAACCACCAAGGGTGGTGGAGTCGTGGTTGTCGGCGATGAATTAATAATCGATGGAATTATAGACGCGACCGGAGTAGGCGGTGGAGGGCGAGTCTTGATTGGTGGAGATTATCAGGGGAATAATCAAAATCTTACTAATGCTCAAAATACCAGAGTTTCTGGAAGCATTTCAGCTGATGCTATTGAAAATGGTGATGGGGGGAATGTTATTATATGGTCTGATGGAGATACCCAATTTAGTGGATCAATAACCGCCAAAGGAGCAACCGAAGGTGTGGGAGGTTTTGCTGAAGTATCTGGTAAAGAAAATTTAGTATTTAGCGGTGCTGCTGATCTTTCTGGTCCGAATGGTGGTGGTAAGTTATTACTCGATCCTACTGATATTACTGTAGCTTATTCTGGGACCCCTACTCCCTCAGCAACGCTCGCTGGTGCAGGTGATGCTAATGGTAATAATAATTTAGAGACAGGGGAAAGTTCAGGAGTTTCGGTTACCATTAATCCTGCTGCCTTAACTGTGATCCTTCACACAGGTACTGATGTCACGCTTCAGGCAACAAATGACATTATAATTGATGGTGCGGTTGCTAAAACAGACGGTGGAGATGCTGTGTTAACATTAGTTGCTGGCAATGACATTAATGTAAACCAAACCTTGGTTGGAGGTGTTGGGAAACTCGGAGTTGTTTTAAACGCCAGTGGTGATGTCCTAATTGGAAATACGATTCAGACCAACGGCGGAGTTTTTACGAGTTCAGGGGTTAATTTTACTCAAAATTCACCAATTTTAACCGATTCAACCTCTGCTAACGGAGATGTTAGTATTAACCACACTGGAACAGTTGCGATCAATGACAATATTGGTACATCCGGTTCTCTCTCAGGGGCAGTTTCTGTGGCTGGGGTAGGGGGTATTTCATTGGGTGGCGATGTCTATTCAAATGGTCAGGATATTACCTTCAGTCAGCCTGTTTCTTTGACAAAAACTGTTCAGGTGAATTCTGGATCAACATCCGCGGGCAATCTATCGTTCGCTAATACCATAAATGGTGCATATGGACTAACGGCTGTAGCTGGCACAGGTGATATCACATTTTCAGGTATTGTTGGAGGAACTAGCAGTTTAACCTCTTTTTCAGCTTCAGGTAATGATGTTTCACTCCCTTCGATAGGAGATTCCGATACCGTTGGAGTATCTGGAGTTACTTCACTTGAAGCTTCTAATGAGTTAACCCTTTCAGGAGACACCTACAAGACCAATGCCGCAACTTACACATCGGGTTCTGGTCAGAAAATAAAACTCACAGTTGGATCCGATGTCACTTTCAATTCGAATTCACAAAATGTGGAATTTGCAACGGGTGACATTCTTTTGTCAGACGGAAGCAACCTGATTGTGAATGCTGCGGCGATCTCCACGGAAGGAATTCGTGGAAGCAGCCTGGAGACTATTTCATTGACCGGAACAGGAGCTGTTTCCCTCGGTGCAATGGGAAATGCCGGTGAAATTGGGGATGTTAGCGTTTCAGGATCTTCTATTGAAAGTGCTGGAATAACTACTTCTGGCGGAAATATTAGCATGAATTCAGGATCCGGTTCCGGGAATATTAGACTGGGTGGTTCCATCGATACCACGGGTAATTCAGTGGCCACTGCGGGCACCGTAGCTTTAACCTCGGCAACACTTGGTCTTACCGCGGACTCATCTATTATAACTGATGCTGTTTCCACCGACCAAGTGATTTCACTTCCCGCTTCTGTAACCGACGGTGGTACAAACCCTTCTTTGACCCTCGATTCTGGTTCCGCAAATGTTACACTTTACGCCGTCGGTGCTACGGATAATGCAATAGGTTCTTTAACGGTTTCAGAGGGAGCAACCGTTGCGTTTAATGGAAATATAGAGGCGTCCTCCGTCGAGGTTGCAAAGGCGACTACCGTTACCCTTGCCAATGGCGTGAGTATTGATACAAATTCCGGAAACTTTACTCTTGCCGCTGATACCATCACTGATAGCGGAGTAACTTTGGTATCGACAAGCGGCTCAACTGGTATCGCCACTCTTAAAGGATCCACTGATTCGACAACTATCGGATTGGGTACGGGCACCGGCGATCTATCACTTTCAGAAACTTTTCTTGATAAAGTACCTGCTACATTTGCTACCATTCAAATTGGTGGTTCTGGACAAACTGGTGCAGTTACCCTCAATGATTCTGACAACAGTATTACTTTTGCAAACACTGGACTGGATATCTACGGCCCAGTCAGTGTTGCAGCCAACATGACACTCGACACATCTTCGGGTAATAATCCGATCACTATACAATCCACTATTGACGGTGCCTATAACCTATCTCTGACTGCAGGTTCTGGGAATGTATATGTCGGCGGTACAATTGGCGGTTCTACCGCTTTAACGGCATTAACATTTACTGGAGCGGACCTCACATTGTCTGACATAGGCGATTCTGACACGGTTGGTGTTTCTGGAGCAACCTCCGCCACAGCTACCGATGAGTTGACACTTTCTGGTTCAACTTACAAAACCAATGCTGCTACCTTTGCTTCAGCTGCCGGGGATAAAATTTTACTTACCAATGGCTCTGCTATTACGTTTACGACGACGGATGATGCTATTGCATTCAATACCGGTAATGTTAAGCTTTCCGATGGAAGTGATCTCTCGGTCACCTCTGCAGGAGGTGCAATCTCTGCCGTTGCGGTTTATGGAACTTCTTCCGAGGACATTGCTCTTTCTTCCACCGGTGGTACCACGAATACGGTTTCAGTAGGTACGGTTGGGTCGGCCGATCAAATCAACACGGTCGCAATTACCGGTTCAAGCGGAATCACTTTGAGTGGTAATATCGTCACTTCCGATGCATCGGGCAACACCGTTACCTTAACTGGTCCCGTAACGCTGGGCGGAGCGGTTTCGATCGACACCGACAACACGACTAACGACGGTGCCGTCAGTTTCAGCAGCACCATCGACGGAGCTCAGACATTGGCAATTAGTTCCGGATCCGCCAATACTTCGGTCGCTGGAGCCATTGGTGGCACCACCAAAATAGCCTCTTTCTCAATACCCACTGCCAACGATGTTTCTCTGCAGGCGGTAACTACTGCTGCTTCCGGCACAATTACTTTGGGTACGGATTCTTCCACTCGAATTGATGGAATCTTGACACTCGCTGGTAACCTCTCCACCGATAATGGGGACGACTCGGCCGCTGGTGTACTTTCTATTTACGCCGACAATGTATCCTTGAATCATTCCTCGAGCGGTGGAACTATCACCCTAGATTCCGATGGTTCTTCCGACGGGGCAATCACCATTGTTACAGACACTGCAAACAGTGGCACGCTCTCGAGTGCCACGGCTTGGGACGATGGTATCACTATAACTTCTGGTACCGCGGTCAGTGATCTTTCGGGGGCTTCCTTTGCCAACCTTAACGCACTTTCAGTCAACGCTGCGTCGGTCACCTTGGGTGCTACTGCGACTGGGGACGGTGGTTTATCTCTGACCTCCACCAATGGAAACGTTACCCTGAATGGTGACCTTGCCACTACCGGAGAAACGAATGCCGGATCTGTTACGATTTCCGCAACGAGTGGAACCATTGCCTTGGGAGGAAACATTTCAGTTTCGACCGACAGTGTCTCGGGAACCGACCAAACAATAAGCCTTGGCAGTATCACCGATGGGGCCACAGATCCCACGCTTACCTTAGACGCTGGGTCTCAAAATGTAACGCTTGCGGATGTCGGAACTTCCGCCAATGCGATTGGTGCCTTGACTATCGTTGAAGCCGGTACCGTCAATTTCAATGGAGATGTCGAGACAAACGGAATCGATGTACAAAGTGCTACTTCCGTAGTGATGGCTTCAGGAAAGACTTTAGATGCAAATACTGGAAACCTCTCTCTAGCTTCGGACGGATTGACTGACAACGGACTTATCGCAGTTCTCTCAACCGGTGCATCTTCGGCCACGGCCACTTTCAAGGGTAAGACCGTGGCTACCACGATTGGAATTGGTGCTGGAGCAGCCGGTTCTTCCACCCTCGACCTTTCTGAAGCCTTTCTCGATAAGATCGACAACTTTGCCACCGTGGTGATCGGGGATGCCGCTCAAACCGGTGTCATAACTTTGGATGACAACGGAGCCTTCGACTTGGCCAACACCGGCCTAACGATTAATGCTGCTGGCACCAACGGCAGTTTTGTACAGACTTCGGACACATCCCTTACTTTGAGTGGTTCTGCCAAGGCGTTGGCAATTAATGGAGACGGGGACGGTACTAATGGCACCACCTTTGCGGCTGATGTTATCACCAACGGTGGTTCGATAACCATTGACGATAAAATCACTCTTGGCGGAGCGGTGACGATTGATTCGACCAATTCCGGTGGCACTGCTGCCGGTGCTAATGTTGCGATAAATTCGACTTCCGGTGGTGCTACGATCGATGGTGCCCAGAACCTCACGATCAAGTCGGGTTCTGCTGGGGCAATCACCTTAGGTGGTTCGATTGGTGCGACCACTCCAATTGGAGACCTTATCATCAATACCGGTTCGTCCTTGTCTTTGCCCGCGGTCACTCTTGCTTCTTCCAAGAACTTAAATCTAACTTCTGATCTATTAACTCAAAGCGGAATCCTTACTGTTCCTGGTACAACAACTATAAATACTGGAACGGTGAGTGCATCTTTGGATAATTCAAGTAACTCATTGACCGGAGCAGTTTCCTTGACCACTGGCGATGTAGTGATCGACAACGGAACGACAGCGTTGGATCTTGGGGCATCTACGA
>ERZ807291.2888-NODE-2888-length-25152-cov-17.142049_pt1 | contig 25152 bp, 16 predicted proteins | sample MGYA00521257_ERZ807291 | MGnify/ENA primary metagenome ERZ807291 (study PRJEB31413, sample SAMN03169783) | marine metagenome | biome: Marine; feature: Water; material: Subsurface seawater | place: North Sea | collected 2011-04-28 | depth 1 m m ... | reverse complement strand
TTTCTCTATTTTGTCATTGTTCTACATATAGGACATTCCTTCTTACCATATTCTTCCCAACAACATTTATGATAAAAATGATAACAACTTGTTATGAAAATATCTTCTTTCTTCTCCAAATCAAATGGTTCTAAACATATAGGACAATTATCCTGTTCCATATTCTCTATTTTATTTTCTTTTTTCTTCTCTTTTGCTTCTTTAATATATTCTATACATTCCTTTTTTTGTTTTATTAATTGAATAGAAGTTAAATTCGTTTTTGTTAAATCTGGATCTGCACCATTGTCTAATAACAACTTAATAATTTTATAATTATTATTTTCCAAAGCATAATCTATCGCTGTTCTATTATATTTATCTTTATGATTAACATTAATTTTATTTTCAATTAATAATTCAACACATTCATATGATTGGACTTCTAAACTTAACATTAAATTATTTTGATTATGATTTAAAATTTCATTTACATCTATTTTCGCATTAATCAATAATTCAATACCCTTATAATTATTATCTAACACACATACACTCAAAACTGTATTATCAAAATTACCTTTTTTATTCACATTAACACCACTTTCCAATAAAAATTCTAATATTTCTGTATTTTCATTATGTACTGATAAATATAATGGAGAACAAGGATACTTTGTAATTCTATCTAAATCTACTTTATATTCACTTAATAACTTAACCATTTTTAAATTATTATCTTGTATTGCTATTAATAATGGTGTAACTCCATCTTTTAATTCGTGATTTGGATTCGCTTTCTTTTTTAATAATAATTTCGAAACTCTATAATGATTATTTTGAATGGCTATATACAAAGGTGATGAATGATTATTTTCTTTTTTAAAATTAATTTCCGCTTTCCTTTCAATTAATATCTGACACTGTTTTACATAACCTTTTGCGGAAGCATAATATAAAGGTGATTTATCATTAAATGATTTATTTATATCAAAATTATTATCTAAAAGTAATTTTAATGTATGGATACGATTAGATGATATAATATGTTCTAAAAGATATTTATCATTAACTGTTGTTGTTTCATTTGTTATAATTTTATTTTTAACGAGCATTTCAAAGAGATTGAAATTATCAAAAATATTATTCTTATGTAAATTAAGTGTGATCTTTAATTCACTCATATATAGAAATATTCTTATATTTTTATATACTTATAGAAACATTTTGGATCACTTCTTCATCTTTTGAATATAATCTAATGAAATAATCAAACCTATTGACCTGAATATAACATTATACTCTTCATTATCTATATCGAAATCTGGATATCTATATAAAAAAAAGTGCCACGCCGAAACTGAATTAGCCCCATTCATTAAAAGCATCTTCATCATATTAAAATAAATAACCAATTTCTCTTGATTATTATTGTTTTCTTCCAAACAATCAATTAAAATTTGTAATGAATTAGTTGGATGTGTATGTGAATTATGATGCCGATGAGGTAGTGCAGTTCCATAAAAATTGTATAACCTGTCATAACTATGTGTATTAAATTTATTATCAAATTCCTTAAAATCATCACAACCTATTAACTCTTTCTCCTCTTCTGTTAATCTATCTTGAATAACATAATTCACATTTACATTTTGTTTAATATACTTTATAAAATTATCTTTATCACACTTCTTAATGGCATCAATAAACATCTCTTCCCTACATTTTACATAATGATTATGTCGCTGATGCCTTGTTAGTTTTCCCATCTGCTCACATTTACTACATCTTTTATATGGTGAATTATTTTCTAAATTTTCTTTTATAAAAAGAGTTTTTCTTGTCTCTCCACAAGTGAAACATTCAAACTTATCTTTTGAAATCGGTTCAGGACACCTTAATACATTATCTTCATAATGAATAATATTGTCCTTTGGTGAAAATGGATGTAACTTGTCACAATAAATACATTTAATATATTTATTTATTGTTTGGTTTTCTGATGTATCTGCATTTAACATTTATCATATAAAAATAATAAATTACTTTTATGTTTAATAGAAATTATAATAAAAATTATAATAATAAATTATAAAAAAAGATTATGGGATTGGTTAAATAAATAAAAAAAAATTTTATTAAAGTATATACATATATACATATGAGTGTGAATAAAGGAAAAAAAACATTTAATGAAATAATTGAATTATCATCTCAAAAGGCATTAAGAGGTGGTTTAGCAGGTTCAAGTGCAATGGTTTTACAAGTTACATCTCTTATGTGGTTAAGAACTACTATGAACTATCAATATAGATATGGAACAAGTTTATTTGAAACTATTGGAAAATTATATAAAGAAGGAGGTGTAAGGAGATTTTATAGAGGAATAGGTCCTGCTTTATTTATAGGACCATTGTCAAGATTTGGTGACACCGCTGCAAATATAGGAGCATTAACTTTTTTAGAGAGTAATGAAAAAACAAAAGATTTACCTGTTTTTGCTAAAACAATATGTGCTTCAACAATAGCGAGTTTGTGGCGTATAAATTTAATGCCATTAGATACATTAAAGACTATATTACAAGTTGAAGGTAAAAAAGGAATTCCTTTATTAAAAAATAAATTAAAAATCGGTGGTCCATCAATACTTTATCACGGTTCTATAGGAGCATTCGGTGCTACATATATGGGACATTTCCCTTGGTATTATACATTTAATTATTTGAATGAAACATTACCAAAATATGAAAATAGTTTAACAAAAACACTTTTAAGGAATGCTGGGATTGGATTTAGTGCTTCATTAGTATCTGACACTATATCTAATTCAATGAGAGTTATAAAAACATCGAAACAATCATATCATGAACATATATCTTATTTTGACATAACTAAACTTATTATAAAAAAAGATGGTTTAATTGGTTTAATGGGACGTGGATTAAAAACAAGATTATTATCAAATGGAATACAAGGTATGATGTTTTCTGTTTTATGGAAATTGATATTAGATGTTATTGAAAAATAGATTGAAAATGATTAAAATTATTCTTCCATTATAACATTTTCGTCGAAATATATATTAGTTTCACTAAATAATGATTTTTTACGAGTATAAGTATAATGAATACATTTAATAACAATTAACATAAACCAGAAAATTAATGCGATAATTTCCATAAAACCTAATGATTGTAAATAATAAATATGAATATCTTCTTCATAACTATAAGAATAATAGAAGATTAAATAGAAGAAACTGATAATACAAGAATACATTGCTGACCCATTTACAATTATTAAACGAGAATTCATATCTTTTATCGCCAAAAAGAAAATCTCTACAACACCAAGAGATATACTATTTAGAAGAATAATAAAATACATTGATCTTTCTAAACCTAATTCCCCATAAGTTTCATTTTTGAAGAATTCGGTTGTATTAGTCATAAAATCTGCGAAAATTGAAAGGAATAGAATAGGAACACCAATGTGAAAAATTGAATGAAATGTAAAATTCAAATAATAAATAACAGAGAAACTCTGCTCTAACCATTCTGTCGTTCTTTTAATATTGTCATTCATCATAATTATACTTGATAGGAATACCTGTTTATTCTTATCAAATAGAAATCATTTTTTATTTTTTTTTTACAAAAATTGTAAGAAAGATGTATAACCATATTTACAATCATATAATGTAAATCCTAAATATATTAAAAAACTAAATAGAAAGAAATTTGCTGTAATCGCAAAATAAAAACACTTACCTTTTCTATTATTATGTATTATCTGCTTTTTATTAACAATATCTATAAAAGTCCTTTTCATATCCTCTTCATCACCCTCGAAATACTCCTTACCAGCAATTAATTTATATTTTTTATTAAATATTTCCTTTAACTTATTCTCAACAGACAACGGATTTTTAACCTCTTGTATATTCAAATAACGCGTCCCCTTCCTATATCCCTTATTAACTCTATCCAATGTATTTTTACTTGACATACCAATTTTATATCTATTTGTATCAACTAACTCACACGGTTGTACCAGATAAATCATTAATTAAATATAATAACCATTTTTTAAGTACATTTAATATAACCGACCTATAAAGTACCCTGATGTGAATGTTAAAAGATAATAAAAAATAGTTTTGAATTTAATCTGTTTATTTAAGAAACTTTTTTTTTTTATTTTATTTTGTTGATTTGGTTCATTATGTTTGTCACTTCTTGGAGATAATGATTTATATTTTTCTTTTAATAATTCTAAAATTAAATTAAAATTTTGATTTAGAAAATTAGAATTATTTAAATTATCTTGTTCTTTATTTGGTTGAGTGTTGTGTATGTTATTATTTATAACAATTGAATGAGGTGTTAATGTGGATGTTTGTTCGGTTATTCGATTAGATTGTTCTTCTTGTTTTGGAATTTCATCTTTTTCTATTTTTTTTCTTTTAATTAAATTTGGAGGAAGAGGTGGAATGAATGGGGTTCTGTCATTATTTGAAATTAAATTATTATTTGGTTTCTTTTTAACTGTTGATGAGGAATGGTTAGAAGAAGATGATGATACTGCTTTACATCCAATACTTGATTCTAATTTTTTTAAAAAATCTCCATTTAATTTTAGTTTCCCTACTTTCGATTTATTCTTTTTTTTATTTTTATTATTTTCAGGTTTAGTTTCCTTTTTTTCTTTTTCTTTTTTAATTTCTAAATTTATATTTTTCATTAAATTTACAAATCTTTTTATTTTACTTTTTGAACCTATTCATATTTTTCATATGTGAATAACCTATATTTTGCATTGATAAGAATATCTATTTTTATTTTTTTTCAAAGATATTATCTCCTTTTTACTAATATCATTTTTTTAGAAATTTATGATACAATTTGTCATATATTATGAACTTTCAAATATTATTAATTATAAAAAAAATTATAAGAACTATATATATATATATACAAATGAAATCATTAGTTTTTTTATTATTAATGATTGGAGTTGTTTTTATAGCAATAGGTTATGTTAGATCTAATCAACAATGTCCGCCAAGAAAAATTGAATATAGATATATTCCAAAAACATTTATCGACGAACAGAATAATCAAACTCCTGTTTTATCCATTTTCGGTAATATGTTCCAGAAATCAAGTCCTTGGCAAGAATATGTTGGATACACATCTAATAGTTATACAAATAATAGAAACTCTACATCTAATACAGGTGGAACACAAGGAGCAAGTTCTTAAAATTGTCTTACTCTGTCAATACCTAATGAATTGATACTATAATAAATTTTATTTGAAATAAAATAATCGAGATTTTTTCGTTTTACAACGCAAATACCACCATATCTTACATATCTCTTATACCAATTCTTAACTTTATTTACAACTTTATATGAACCATCTTTCTGTCTATTAAACAAATAAACCGAATTACAATTTTTGTAAATATTAAATCTATTTGGGTACTTCTTTGACATTTATAATAAAACGAATATTTTTTATTATAAACCATTGTTAAATATTTTTTATAAGTTAAAGAATACAATTTAATTTAAAGAATAATTCTTTTTATCATAAGATAAATGAGTAACAATCATAGTTTAGTTCGTGACTATTTAGATTATCAAATTCGTTTCGAGAAAGAATATGGACCTAAAAGTATTGTTTTAATGCAAGTTGGTGCTTTTTTTGAGATGTATGGGATTGATAATAAAAAAGAGAAAATAGGAAATTTAAAAAGGATTGCAGAAATTTTGAATATTATTTTAACAAGAAAGCGTAAATGTGTTGTAGAGAATAGTGTGAGTAATCCTCAAATGTGTGGGTTTCAATTATCATATTTGAAGAGACATTTAAGTATTCTTTTGGATAATGATTATACAGTAATTGTTATAGAACAGCATGTGGATAATAAACAGAAGAGATCAATTACAAATATTTTTTCACCAGGTGTTAATGTTGATAGTGTGAAGACGAGTGATGCAAATAATATTGTTTCTATTTTCATTGATATTCAAACTTGTTATAAGAGTGGAAAGAAGATTATGGTTTTGGGGTGTTGTTCGATTGATTTAAGTACAGGAAAGAATATTATTTCTCAATCACAGGAATTAATTGGAGATAAGATTACACTATTTGAGGATATGAATAGATTTATTTTAATTCATAATCCAAGTGAGATTTTAATTAATATGAATGAGAAAGACGCTGATTTGATTGAGAGTATTGAGATGAATTCTAACTTTTCAAGTAGAAAAGTGCATAATAGGATAGGTAATATTGGTAGTTATGAGAAAATTAGTTTTCAAAATTCATTTTTAGGAAAGATTTTTGGGGATTGTGGTGGGATGAGTGCTTTGGAGTATTTAGATTTAGAGATGAAACAAACAGCGGTTTTATCATATATGGATTTATTACAGTTTTGTTACGAACACAATCCAAATCTTTTAAATAAAATCCAGAAACCGGAGATTTGGAATAAGAGTGACCATTTAGTTTTATATAATGATGCTATTTATCAATTAGATTTAGTCCGTCATAACGAACATTTAAGGGGTAATACTCGAATTAAATCTCTTTTTGATTTACTCTGTTTTACAAAGACATCTATGGGTAGGCGTTTATTAAAATATCGTTTAACTAATCCCATTACAAATGTGAATAAATTAAATTCCAGATATAATATGATTTCTGTTATGAAAGATAATGAGAAAATGTATGAAGGTGTGCGTGAAGGATTGAAGAAGATTATTGATATTCAAAGGTATTATAGGAAATTACTTTTGGGGAAACTTCATCCATTTGAGTTTTTTAAATTAGATGAATCACATAAATTTATTAATGGGATTATTAAACTGTTAAAAGGTAGTGATTTAAATAAGTTAAGTAAGGAAGATGTTAAAAGTTTTAGTGATTTTATAAAAGATTATGAAACAAATTTCAATATGCGAGAGATTGGGAAATATGGTTTGGATGACATTCACGGAAATTTTATTAAAGAGGGCATCTCTCCTGAAATTTCTGAGATTGAGAGTAATATTAAGAAATATGAAAAGGTTATTTATGATGAGAGAATTCGTTTGGTTAAACTTTTAGATATTCAATCAAAGGGGAACACTCCACCTATTATTTTACATATTTCTGCTGAGAAAAAGGAATATAATTTCCAGATGACGAAAACTCGTTATGGACTATTGAAGAAAAAGAAGGGTTTTGAGATGGATATGAAGAGTATGTATGAACCGAGGACAATTGGTAATAATGTAAAGTTTTTCAATTCGAAATTACGTGGAATTAGTAAATATATTCTATGTGAGAAAGAGAAGTTGAAAAATGAAGTTAAAGCATTTTATTTGGGGAAGATGGCTGAATATAGTAAGTTATATGGTAATGTGATGGAAAGTATTTCAAATTATATTGCTGAGATTGATATGGTTCAAAGTAATGTAAAGTGTGCTATTGAATATGGGTATTGTAAGCCTGAATTAGTTGAATGTGAAGAGAGTTTTTTCGATTGTAAGGAGATTAGACATCCTATTTTGGAGAGATTGCCATTTTCGGGTGAATATATTACAAATGATTTAGGATTGGGTTGTGACGCTCAATGTGGAATGTTACTATATGGTGTGAATGGATCGGGTAAAAGTTCTTTGAGTAAGGCGGTTGGATTAAATATTATTATGGCACAGTGTGGGATGTATGTACCGAGTAAAGAATTCAAGATGTCGCCATATGAAAAGATTTTTACAAGGATTACGTCAGATGATAATTTATTTAAGGGTAAATCATCTTTTGCTGTTGAAATGTCTGAGTTACGTTCTATATTGAAGTTTGCGGATAAGAAGAGTATTGTTTTGGGGGATGAGGTATGTAAGGGAACGGAACATAAATCTGGATTATCTATTATCAATGCGAGTTTGAATTTCTTTGTGAAGAATAGGATCAATTTCATTTTAGCAACACATTTTCATAAGTTATATGAATTGCTTGACAATTATCCTGATGTTAAGAGTGCGATTATGTTTAAACATTTAAGTATTGAAAGGAAGGATGATACAATTATTTATGGAAGGAAACTTGAAGATGGTATTGGGGGTGATGTATATGGATTAGAGATTGCTAAATATATTATTGACGATTCGGAATTTATAAGGATTGCTAATGAGAGTAGAAATAAGATTATGGGTGTATCAAATAATATTTTGGATAATAATATTTCAAATTACAATCCTGATTTAATAGTTGATAATTGTGCTATTTGTGGTAAAGGTGCTAATGAGATACAATTAGATACACATCATATTAAGGAACAACATAGTTTTGATAAGAATAAATTAATGGGGCATTTGAAGAAGGATGATATTGATAATTTAGTTGTTTTATGTAAATTTCATCATAATGAGGTACATAATGGAAAATTAGATGTAAAAGGTTATAAACATACAAATAAAGGTCGAGAATTAGATTATGAATTTAGAAAAGATAAGCGGGTGTCTAATAAAAAGTATAATGAAGAGCAGGTTAGGATGATTAAGGAGAAATATGGTAATGGAAAATATAAACAGTGTGTTATTTTAGATTTTCTTGAAAAAGAAGAGGGTATTAAAATGAGTAATGGGACTTTAAATAAAATTTTTAAGGGAACATACTAAGTTTAATGTTGTGATGATAATTGTCTAAGGATTTCATCAGCGTGGATCTCATCGAGATCTCTTGATGGTGATTGTTGGAAACCTTGGTGAGGTGTATGATGTTGTCGAGTGGATTGATGTTGTTGTTGTTGAGATGTTTGTTGTGGGTTAGATCTTAATGTGTATAATTCTGTTTTAAGAGTTTTTACACTTTTTAAGAGAACTGCACATAGAGCGGTAAGTCTGTTATGTTGAACTTGCATTTCTCTAACATCTCTTCTTAGGTTAAGAATATTTTTGTTGTCCATATTATAATTTAAAAAATATAATTCTAATATTTTTTAAACGATTGTTAAGTAAATGTAATATAATTTCCTATTTTGATAAAAATATATGTTAAAATATATATGTCTAAAATTGGGACAAGTAGTAAAAATGGATTTAGCAAATTCAGTAGTAAAGCAAAAGTTTCCAATGTTAAACTATTAAAGAATGTTATAAATTATAAAAGGACATTACCTAAAAGTGGGAATTTTTGGAATAATATATCAAGAAAATTACAGAATTTTTTAGATAAATTTAATAATGAAAAATTAGATGATAGATTGATAGATTTGAATAATGAAGATAAATATGAAGATAAACAAGAATTAATAAGACTTTTAAGATTTATAAGGCGTAATATGAATGAATGGCATCAAAAGGCTAAATATAGTAAAGAGTTAAGACCATTATTTAGAAAGGAGAAGAGAGTAAGAAAATTAATAAGGAATATTTTAAAATATTTAGAGGAGGGTAAAACAAATTATGGAAATACAAGAAGAAATTTATTTAAAATAGGGAAAGAGTATGGTAATTTACAGATTAAAGGTAAATTAAAAAATGCTTATACCAATGTTGTAAAAGAAGAGGTAAGAGAAAATTATGAAAATAAATTAATGGGTGGTATTTTAGATTTATATAAGGGAAGATTTAAAAATTTATTAAAAATGTATGGGAAATTATTTAATAGTAATACTAATTGGAAAAATTATGATTTCAATCAACTTTTAAATAATATTGATAAAACGGAACAATTTGAAAATTTATTTTTAAATTTATCACAATTGAATAAACTGATAAAAAAGAAATTAAAAGAAAAAATAGATAATATTAGAAATTCTACTAATTCTTCAAGAAACAAACATTTTAATATTTTAACTTTTATGATTAATTATAATGAATTTATTAAGGAGATTAATGAAAAACATAATGGAAATAGTGCTAATATAAATAATTTAGATGGGACTATACAACAATTTAAGAACAGGACTTCATCTATCTCAACTGGAAATGGAAATGGAACAATGAATGTAACTGGAAATGGAACAATGAATGCAACTGGAAATGGAAATGCAACTGGAAATGCAACTGGAACAAGGAATGCAACTGGAAATGCAACTGGAAATGCAACTGGAAATGGAAATACAAGAAGGAATGCAAATGCTTCTGACAATTAATCTGTGTCAAATTAATGATTAAATAAAAAAAAATTAAAATATTATTTCAAAAAATAATATTTTAGGTAATATCACAATGACAACTAAAATTATAATTAAAAATAAAAATCAACTTTTAGCAGCGAAATATTCAAATGACAGACTTCTATACTTAATCTATGGGGACAAATGTGCTCCATGTCAAACTTTAAAACCACAATTATTCAAACTTTTGGAGAATAATATAAATAATGGAATAGTGGTTGAAATGATAAACTACAAAGCATCAAAAGAGATAAATCAATATTTTGAATTAAAGAAAATACCTTATTTAGTTGCTTGTGTTAATGGAAAGATAGTTGATACAATACAAAGTTCTAAAATGGAATTGGTCCATCCATTTTTAGAGAAATCATTTGAAATGGAATTTTTGAAATGTTCTGTTGAAGGAGAAGAAGAAGATGATTTTATGGATATGGATTTTTAAAGTTTTCTAAAATATTCTTTTAAGAAATTAACAATTTTCTCATCTTTCTCTTTTAAAAATACAGATATTGAATTAATAATATTTTTCACACCTTTATTATCTTTATTTTCTATATTATCTATATCTTTTATCTCATATCTCTTCTCTAAAATAGTAAAGAAATTATCAATTAGTTTTATCTCATCCATATTCCATATCTTCTTAATATCAGCCTGTAATCTATCTTGAAGAACAACTGTTTCTTCCAATCTTGAAGAATTTAAATTTTCCTCCATATTCTTTAAATTCTTTTTAATCCTTTCAATATAATTATCAATTGAATCACAAATCATTCCATCATAATTACTTTTTAATTTTTCCAATCCTTTAATAGCATACTCATAAATATTCTTTAATTCTGGATATCTGGAATATGGAAACCATGTCATACAATTTATAATTGGTTCTTTAATGTTATATAAGGTGTTTCTTGAATTACCATAATTCTTTCTAACTGTTCTTATAGCCCCTTGAAATATATCTGGTTCTTGTAATGTTATTACATTATTATAAATAGTAAGTTTTGTCCCTGCGTCATAAAAATATAATAATGCTATTTTTATAACAGTTGTTAATGGGTCTAAAATTTGTTTGTCATCACTTGAACTAAAAAAATATTCCATTAATGTTTTTCCATAACCACTTAACTTACTCATTTTGAAAAAATCTATTATATTTGCGTTCATTTCTATATAATAATTAATTATTTTTTAAATAAAAAAATAAAAAATGAATTTAAAAAATACGATTTAATTCTTATATATAATATACTAATATGATTATTCCAGTTCAATGTTTTACTTGTGGAAAGCAAATCTCTCATCTTTGGGAAAAATATCTCGAAATGTTACAAAAAGATTATAATGGTAAAGAAAGTTTAGGGAAATCTGTTATATTAAAAGCAGATACTCTTGAATTTATTAAAAATAACAAATCAATAGAACAAAAATCACTTGATGAATTAGGTCTAAAAAGATATTGTTGCAGACGTATGTTTATCAGTCATGTTGATATTTGTGAGAAAATCTAACCATTTAACTTTTTTTATTAACTATTTAACTTTTTTTTATTAACTATTTAACTTTTTGATTCAAAACTTTTTTCTAAAAAGTTTTTTTTTTCTAAAAAGTTTTTTTTTTCTAAAAAGTTTTTTTTTGAAAGTTCTAATATTATATAAAAGGGTTATTATATAGTATATTATACTAATGCCAGGTGGAATGAATGAATTTAAAAATGGTATAGCAAAGTGGGTCACACTTGATAATGAACAGAGTAAGTTGAATTCACGTATTTCAGAAATTCGTAAGGAGAAGAAGGGTGTAGAGAATTTCGTAGTTAATTTTATGGAGGCTAATGAAATGACAAATAAGAATATTTTAATTAATGGTGGAAAGTTAAAGTATGATGTAGCAAGTAGTCGAGAGAGTATTACAAAAAAGTATATTTTAGAGAAACTAACAGCATATTTCAAAAATGAAAATAAAGCAGAAGAAGTTACAAATTATATTTATAATTCTCGTTCGATGACTGCTGAGAAAGTTTCTTTGAAAAGAACAAAGAATTAATTTTTTTTTATATTTTCAATATCAAAATTTTATATAAATATTTTTGTATTTATATAAAAAGTTTTTTATATATTTATTATATGAGTTCTATTGAAGAAATAAAAGATAAAATAATGGAGAAAGGTGATAATTGTCCTTTATGTAATAAGGTTATTCAATTAGACAAACTTGTTCTTATAAGTAGATGTGGGAATTTATTTCATATGAATTGTATTTTGAAAAAAGAGAAAAATTGTATAGGTTATATGAATAGGTTCAAATGTGAATTATGTTTTGAATAACTTTTTTTTAGATTTTTTTTTAGATTTTTTTTTTTTTTTTGTTTTAAAACTTTTTTTTAAAAGTTTTTTTTTTTTTAAAAAAGTTTTTTTTTTTAAAAAAAAAAACTTTTTTAAAAAAAAAAAAACTTTTAAAAAAAAGTTTTAAAACAAAAAAAAAAAAAAAATCTAAAAAAAAATCTAAAAAAAAGTTATTCAAAACATAATTCACATTTGAACCTATTCATATAACCTATACAATTTTTCTCTTTTTTCAAAATACAATTCATATGAAATAAATTCCCACATCTACTTATAAGAACAAGTTTGTCTAATTGAATAACCTTATTACATAAAGGACAATTATCACCTTTCTCCATTATTTTATCTTTTATTTCTTCAATAGAACTCATATAATAAATATATAAAAAACTTTTTATATAAATACAAAAATATTTATATAAAATTTTGATATTGAAAATATAAAAAAAAATTAATTCTTTGTTCTTTTCAAAGAAACTTTCTCAGCAGTCATCGAACGAGAATTATAAATATAATTTGTAACTTCTTCTGCTTTATTTTCATTTTTGAAATATGCTGTTAGTTTCTCTAAAATATACTTTTTTGTAATACTCTCTCGACTACTTGCTACATCATACTTTAACTTTCCACCATTAATTAAAATATTCTTATTTGTCATTTCATTAGCCTCCATAAAATTAACTACGAAATTCTCTACACCCTTCTTCTCCTTACGAATTTCTGAAATACGTGAATTCAACTTACTCTGTTCATTATCAAGTGTGACCCACTTTGCTATACCATTTTTAAATTCATTCATTCCACCTGGCATTAGTATAATATACTATATAATAACCCTTTTATATAATATTAGAACTTTCAAAAAAAAACTTTTTAGAAAAAAAAAACTTTTTAGAAAAAAAAAACTTTTTAGAAAAAAGTTTTGAATCAAAAAGTTAAATAGTTAATAAAAAAAAGTTAAATAGTTAATAAAAAAAGTTAAATGGTTAGATTTTCTCACAAATATCAACATGACTGATAAACATACGTCTGCAACAATATCTTTTTAGACCTAATTCATCAAGTGATTTTTGTTCTATTGATTTGTTATTTTTAATAAATTCAAGAGTATCTGCTTTTAATATAACAGATTTCCCTAAACTTTCTTTACCATTATAATCTTTTTGTAACATTTCGAGATATTTTTCCCAAAGATGAGAGATTTGCTTTCCACAAGTAAAACATTGAACTGGAATAATCATATTAGTATATTATATATAAGAATTAAATCGTATTTTTTAAATTCATTTTTTATTTTTTTATTTAAAAAATAATTAATTATTATATAGAAATGAACGCAAATATAATAGATTTTTTCAAAATGAGTAAGTTAAGTGGTTATGGAAAAACATTAATGGAATATTTTTTTAGTTCAAGTGATGACAAACAAATTTTAGACCCATTAACAACTGTTATAAAAATAGCATTATTATATTTTTATGACGCAGGGACAAAACTTACTATTTATAATAATGTAATAACATTACAAGAACCAGATATATTTCAAGGGGCTATAAGAACAGTTAGAAAGAATTATGGTAATTCAAGAAACACCTTATATAACATTAAAGAACCAATTATAAATTGTATGACATGGTTTCCATATTCCAGATATCCAGAATTAAAGAATATTTATGAGTATGCTATTAAAGGATTGGAAAAATTAAAAAGTAATTATGATGGAATGATTTGTGATTCAATTGATAATTATATTGAAAGGATTAAAAAGAATTTAAAGAATATGGAGGAAAATTTAAATTCTTCAAGATTGGAAGAAACAGTTGTTCTTCAAGATAGATTACAGGCTGATATTAAGAAGATATGGAATATGGATGAGATAAAACTAATTGATAATTTCTTTACTATTTTAGAGAAGAGATATGAGATAAAAGATATAGATAATATAGAAAATAAAGATAATAAAGGTGTGAAAAATATTATTAATTCAATATCTGTATTTTTAAAAGAGAAAGATGAGAAAATTGTTAATTTCTTAAAAGAATATTTTAGAAAACTTTAAAAATCCATATCCATAAAATCATCTTCTTCTTCTCCTTCAACAGAACATTTCAAAAATTCCATTTCAAATGATTTCTCTAAAAATGGATGGACCAATTCCATTTTAGAACTTTGTATTGTATCAACTATCTTTCCATTAACACAAGCAACTAAATAAGGTATTTTCTTTAATTCAAAATATTGATTTATCTCTTTTGATGCTTTGTAGTTTATCATTTCAACCACTATTCCATTATTTATATTATTCTCCAAAAGTTTGAATAATTGTGGTTTTAAAGTTTGACATGGAGCACATTTGTCCCCATAGATTAAGTATAGAAGTCTGTCATTTGAATATTTCGCTGCTAAAAGTTGATTTTTATTTTTAATTATAATTTTAGTTGTCATTGTGATATTACCTAAAATATTATTTTTTGAAATAATATTTTAATTTTTTTTTATTTAATCATTAATTTGACACAGATTAATTGTCAGAAGCATTTGCATTCCTTCTTGTATTTCCATTTCCAGTTGCATTTCCAGTTGCATTTCCAGTTGCATTCCTTGTTCCAGTTGCATTTCCAGTTGCATTTCCATTTCCAGTTGCATTCATTGTTCCATTTCCAGTTACATTCATTGTTCCATTTCCATTTCCAGTTGAGATAGATGAAGTCCTGTTCTTAAATTGTTGTATAGTCCCATCTAAATTATTTATATTAGCACTATTTCCATTATGTTTTTCATTAATCTCCTTAATAAATTCATTATAATTAATCATAAAAGTTAAAATATTAAAATGTTTGTTTCTTGAAGAATTAGTAGAATTTCTAATATTATCTATTTTTTCTTTTAATTTCTTTTTTATCAGTTTATTCAATTGTGATAAATTTAAAAATAAATTTTCAAATTGTTCCGTTTTATCAATATTATTTAAAAGTTGATTGAAATCATAATTTTTCCAATTAGTATTACTATTAAATAATTTCCCATACATTTTTAATAAATTTTTAAATCTTCCCTTATATAAATCTAAAATACCACCCATTAATTTATTTTCATAATTTTCTCTTACCTCTTCTTTTACAACATTGGTATAAGCATTTTTTAATTTACCTTTAATCTGTAAATTACCATACTCTTTCCCTATTTTAAATAAATTTCTTCTTGTATTTCCATAATTTGTTTTACCCTCCTCTAAATATTTTAAAATATTCCTTATTAATTTTCTTACTCTCTTCTCCTTTCTAAATAATGGTCTTAACTCTTTACTATATTTAGCCTTTTGATGCCATTCATTCATATTACGCCTTATAAATCTTAAAAGTCTTATTAATTCTTGTTTATCTTCATATTTATCTTCATTATTCAAATCTATCAATCTATCATCTAATTTTTCATTATTAAATTTATCTAAAAAATTCTGTAATTTTCTTGATATATTATTCCAAAAATTCCCACTTTTAGGTAATGTCCTTTTATAATTTATAACATTCTTTAATAGTTTAACATTGGAAACTTTTGCTTTACTACTGAATTTGCTAAATCCATTTTTACTACTTGTCCCAATTTTAGACATATATATTTTAACATATATTTTTATCAAAATAGGAAATTATATTACATTTACTTAACAATCGTTTAAAAAATATTAGAATTATATTTTTTAAATTATAATATGGACAACAAAAATATTCTTAACCTAAGAAGAGATGTTAGAGAAATGCAAGTTCAACATAACAGACTTACCGCTCTATGTGCAGTTCTCTTAAAAAGTGTAAAAACTCTTAAAACAGAATTATACACATTAAGATCTAACCCACAACAAACATCTCAACAACAACAACATCAATCCACTCGACAACATCATACACCTCACCAAGGTTTCCAACAATCACCATCAAGAGATCTCGATGAGATCCACGCTGATGAAATCCTTAGACAATTATCATCACAACATTAAACTTAGTATGTTCCCTTAAAAATTTTATTTAAAGTCCCATTACTCATTTTAATACCCTCTTCTTTTTCAAGAAAATCTAAAATAACACACTGTTTATATTTTCCATTACCATATTTCTCCTTAATCATCCTAACCTGCTCTTCATTATACTTTTTATTAGACACCCGCTTATCTTTTCTAAATTCATAATCTAATTCTCGACCTTTATTTGTATGTTTATAACCTTTTACATCTAATTTTCCATTATGTACCTCATTATGATGAAATTTACATAAAACAACTAAATTATCAATATCATCCTTCTTCAAATGCCCCATTAATTTATTCTTATCAAAACTATGTTGTTCCTTAATATGATGTGTATCTAATTGTATCTCATTAGCACCTTTACCACAAATAGCACAATTATCAACTATTAAATCAGGATTGTAATTTGAAATATTATTATCCAAAATATTATTTGATACACCCATAATCTTATTTCTACTCTCATTAGCAATCCTTATAAATTCCGAATCGTCAATAATATATTTAGCAATCTCTAATCCATATACATCACCCCCAATACCATCTTCAAGTTTCCTTCCATAAATAATTGTATCATCCTTCCTTTCAATACTTAAATGTTTAAACATAATCGCACTCTTAACATCAGGATAATTGTCAAGCAATTCATATAACTTATGAAAATGTGTTGCTAAAATGAAATTGATCCTATTCTTCACAAAGAAATTCAAACTCGCATTGATAATAGATAATCCAGATTTATGTTCCGTTCCCTTACATACCTCATCCCCCAAAACAATACTCTTCTTATCCGCAAACTTCAATATAGAACGTAACTCAGACATTTCAACAGCAAAAGATGATTTACCCTTAAATAAATTATCATCTGACGTAATCCTTGTAAAAATCTTTTCATATGGCGACATCTTGAATTCTTTACTCGGTACATACATCCCACACTGTGCCATAATAATATTTAATCCAACCGCCTTACTCAAAGAACTTTTACCCGATCCATTCACACCATATAGTAACATTCCACATTGAGCGTCACAACCCAATCCTAAATCATTTGTAATATATTCACCCGAAAATGGCAATCTCTCCAAAATAGGATGTCTAATCTCCTTACAATCGAAAAAACTCTCTTCACATTCAACTAATTCAGGCTTACAATACCCATATTCAATAGCACACTTTACATTACTTTGAACCATATCAATCTCAGCAATATAATTTGAAATACTTTCCATCACATTACCATATAACTTACTATATTCAGCCATCTTCCCCAAATAAAATGCTTTAACTTCATTTTTCAACTTCTCTTTCTCACATAGAATATATTTACTAATTCCACGTAATTTCGAATTGAAAAACTTTACATTATTACCAATTGTCCTCGGTTCATACATACTCTTCATATCCATCTCAAAACCCTTCTTTTTCTTCAATAGTCCATAACGAGTTTTCGTCATCTGGAAATTATATTCCTTTTTCTCAGCAGAAATATGTAAAATAATAGGTGGAGTGTTCCCCTTTGATTGAATATCTAAAAGTTTAACCAAACGAATTCTCTCATCATAAATAACCTTTTCATATTTCTTAATATTACTCTCAATCTCAGAAATTTCAGGAGAGATGCCCTCTTTAATAAAATTTCCGTGAATGTCATCCAAACCATATTTCCCAATCTCTCGCATATTGAAATTTGTTTCATAATCTTTTATAAAATCACTAAAACTTTTAACATCTTCCTTACTTAACTTATTTAAATCACTACCTTTTAACAGTTTAATAATCCCATTAATAAATTTATGTGATTCATCTAATTTAAAAAACTCAAATGGATGAAGTTTCCCCAAAAGTAATTTCCTATAATACCTTTGAATATCAATAATCTTCTTCAATCCTTCACGCACACCTTCATACATTTTCTCATTATCTTTCATAACAGAAATCATATTATATCTGGAATTTAATTTATTCACATTTGTAATGGGATTAGTTAAACGATATTTTAATAAACGCCTACCCATAGATGTCTTTGTAAAACAGAGTAAATCAAAAAGAGATTTAATTCGAGTATTACCCCTTAAATGTTCGTTATGACGGACTAAATCTAATTGATAAATAGCATCATTATATAAAACTAAATGGTCACTCTTATTCCAAATCTCCGGTTTCTGGATTTTATTTAAAAGATTTGGATTGTGTTCGTAACAAAACTGTAATAAATCCATATATGATAAAACCGCTGTTTGTTTCATCTCTAAATCTAAATACTCCAAAGCACTCATCCCACCACAATCCCCAAAAATCTTTCCTAAAAATGAATTTTGAAAACTAATTTTCTCATAACTACCAATATTACCTATCCTATTATGCACTTTTCTACTTGAAAAGTTAGAATTCATCTCAATACTCTCAATCAAATCAGCGTCTTTCTCATTCATATTAATTAAAATCTCACTTGGATTATGAATTAAAATAAATCTATTCATATCCTCAAATAGTGTAATCTTATCTCCAATTAATTCCTGTGATTGAGAAATAATATTCTTTCCTGTACTTAAATCAATCGAACAACACCCCAAAACCATAATCTTCTTTCCACTCTTATAACAAGTTTGAATATCAATGAAAATAGAAACAATATTATTTGCATCACTCGTCTTCACACTATCAACATTAACACCTGGTGAAAAAATATTTGTAATTGATCTCTTCTGTTTATTATCCACATGCTGTTCTATAACAATTACTGTATAATCATTATCCAAAAGAATACTTAAATGTCTCTTCAAATATGATAATTGAAACCCACACATTTGAGGATTACTCACACTATTCTCTACAACACATTTACGCTTTCTTGTTAAAATAATATTCAAAATTTCTGCAATCCTTTTTAAATTTCCTATTTTCTCTTTTTTATTATCAATCCCATACATCTCAAAAAAAGCACCAACTTGCATTAAAACAATACTTTTAGGTCCATATTCTTTCTCGAAACGAATTTGATAATCTAAATAGTCACGAACTAAACTATGATTGTTACTCATTTATCTTATGATAAAAAGAATTATTCTTTAAATTAAATTGTATTCTTTAACTTATAAAAAATATTTAACAATGGTTTATAATAAAAAATATTCGTTTTATTATAAATGTCAAAGAAGTACCCAAATAGATTTAATATTTACAAAAATTGTAATTCGGTTTATTTGTTTAATAGACAGAAAGATGGTTCATATAAAGTTGTAAATAAAGTTAAGAATTGGTATAAGAGATATGTAAGATATGGTGGTATTTGCGTTGTAAAACGAAAAAATCTCGATTATTTTATTTCAAATAAAATTTATTATAGTATCAATTCATTAGGTATTGACAGAGTAAGACAATTTTAAGAACTTGCTCCTTGTGTTCCACCTGTATTAGATGTAGAGTTTCTATTATTTGTATAACTATTAGATGTGTATCCAACATATTCTTGCCAAGGACTTGATTTCTGGAACATATTACCGAAAATGGATAAAACAGGAGTTTGATTATTCTGTTCGTCGATAAATGTTTTTGGAATATATCTATATTCAATTTTTCTTGGCGGACATTGTTGATTAGATCTAACATAACCTATTGCTATAAAAACAACTCCAATCATTAATAATAAAAAAACTAATGATTTCATTTGTATATATATATATATAGTTCTTATAATTTTTTTTATAATTAATAATATTTGAAAGTTCATAATATATGACAAATTGTATCATAAATTTCTAAAAAAATGATATTAGTAAAAAGGAGATAATATCTTTGAAAAAAAATAAAAATAGATATTCTTATCAATGCAAAATATAGGTTATTCACATATGAAAAATATGAATAGGTTCAAAAAGTAAAATAAAAAGATTTGTAAATTTAATGAAAAATATAAATTTAGAAATTAAAAAAGAAAAAGAAAAAAAGGAAACTAAACCTGAAAATAATAAAAATAAAAAAAAGAATAAATCGAAAGTAGGGAAACTAAAATTAAATGGAGATTTTTTAAAAAAATTAGAATCAAGTATTGGATGTAAAGCAGTATCATCATCTTCTTCTAACCATTCCTCATCAACAGTTAAAAAGAAACCAAATAATAATTTAATTTCAAATAATGACAGAACCCCATTCATTCCACCTCTTCCTCCAAATTTAATTAAAAGAAAAAAAATAGAAAAAGATGAAATTCCAAAACAAGAAGAACAATCTAATCGAATAACCGAACAAACATCCACATTAACACCTCATTCAATTGTTATAAATAATAACATACACAACACTCAACCAAATAAAGAACAAGATAATTTAAATAATTCTAATTTTCTAAATCAAAATTTTAATTTAATTTTAGAATTATTAAAAGAAAAATATAAATCATTATCTCCAAGAAGTGACAAACATAATGAACCAAATCAACAAAATAAAATAAAAAAAAAAAGTTTCTTAAATAAACAGATTAAATTCAAAACTATTTTTTATTATCTTTTAACATTCACATCAGGGTACTTTATAGGTCGGTTATATTAAATGTACTTAAAAAATGGTTATTATATTTAATTAATGATTTATCTGGTACAACCGTGTGAGTTAGTTGATACAAATAGATATAAAATTGGTATGTCAAGTAAAAATACATTGGATAGAGTTAATAAGGGATATAGGAAGGGGACGCGTTATTTGAATATACAAGAGGTTAAAAATCCGTTGTCTGTTGAGAATAAGTTAAAGGAAATATTTAATAAAAAATATAAATTAATTGCTGGTAAGGAGTATTTCGAGGGTGATGAAGAGGATATGAAAAGGACTTTTATAGATATTGTTAATAAAAAGCAGATAATACATAATAATAGAAAAGGTAAGTGTTTTTATTTTGCGATTACAGCAAATTTCTTTCTATTTAGTTTTTTAATATATTTAGGATTTACATTATATGATTGTAAATATGGTTATACATCTTTCTTACAATTTTTGTAAAAAAAAAATAAAAAATGATTTCTATTTGATAAGAATAAACAGGTATTCCTATCAAGTATAATTATGATGAATGACAATATTAAAAGAACGACAGAATGGTTAGAGCAGAGTTTCTCTGTTATTTATTATTTGAATTTTACATTTCATTCAATTTTTCACATTGGTGTTCCTATTCTATTCCTTTCAATTTTCGCAGATTTTATGACTAATACAACCGAATTCTTCAAAAATGAAACTTATGGGGAATTAGGTTTAGAAAGATCAATGTATTTTATTATTCTTCTAAATAGTATATCTCTTGGTGTTGTAGAGATTTTCTTTTTGGCGATAAAAGATATGAATTCTCGTTTAATAATTGTAAATGGGTCAGCAATGTATTCTTGTATTATCAGTTTCTTCTATTTAATCTTCTATTATTCTTATAGTTATGAAGAAGATATTCATATTTATTATTTACAATCATTAGGTTTTATGGAAATTATCGCATTAATTTTCTGGTTTATGTTAATTGTTATTAAATGTATTCATTATACTTATACTCGTAAAAAATCATTATTTAGTGAAACTAATATATATTTCGACGAAAATGTTATAATGGAAGAATAATTTTAATCATTTTCAATCTATTTTTCAATAACATCTAATATCAATTTCCATAAAACAGAAAACATCATACCTTGTATTCCATTTGATAATAATCTTGTTTTTAATCCACGTCCCATTAAACCAATTAAACCATCTTTTTTTATAATAAGTTTAGTTATGTCAAAATAAGATATATGTTCATGATATGATTGTTTCGATGTTTTTATAACTCTCATTGAATTAGATATAGTGTCAGATACTAATGAAGCACTAAATCCAATCCCAGCATTCCTTAAAAGTGTTTTTGTTAAACTATTTTCATATTTTGGTAATGTTTCATTCAAATAATTAAATGTATAATACCAAGGGAAATGTCCCATATATGTAGCACCGAATGCTCCTATAGAACCGTGATAAAGTATTGATGGACCACCGATTTTTAATTTATTTTTTAATAAAGGAATTCCTTTTTTACCTTCAACTTGTAATATAGTCTTTAATGTATCTAATGGCATTAAATTTATACGCCACAAACTCGCTATTGTTGAAGCACATATTGTTTTAGCAAAAACAGGTAAATCTTTTGTTTTTTCATTACTCTCTAAAAAAGTTAATGCTCCTATATTTGCAGCGGTGTCACCAAATCTTGACAATGGTCCTATAAATAAAGCAGGACCTATTCCTCTATAAAATCTCCTTACACCTCCTTCTTTATATAATTTTCCAATAGTTTCAAATAAACTTGTTCCATATCTATATTGATAGTTCATAGTAGTTCTTAACCACATAAGAGATGTAACTTGTAAAACCATTGCACTTGAACCTGCTAAACCACCTCTTAATGCCTTTTGAGATGATAATTCAATTATTTCATTAAATGTTTTTTTTCCTTTATTCACACTCATATGTATATATGTATATACTTTAATAAAATTTTTTTTTATTTATTTAACCAATCCCATAATCTTTTTTTATAATTTATTATTATAATTTTTATTATAATTTCTATTAAACATAAAAGTAATTTATTATTTTTATATGATAAATGTTAAATGCAGATACATCAGAAAACCAAACAATAAATAAATATATTAAATGTATTTATTGTGACAAGTTACATCCATTTTCACCAAAGGACAATATTATTCATTATGAAGATAATGTATTAAGGTGTCCTGAACCGATTTCAAAAGATAAGTTTGAATGTTTCACTTGTGGAGAGACAAGAAAAACTCTTTTTATAAAAGAAAATTTAGAAAATAATTCACCATATAAAAGATGTAGTAAATGTGAGCAGATGGGAAAACTAACAAGGCATCAGCGACATAATCATTATGTAAAATGTAGGGAAGAGATGTTTATTGATGCCATTAAGAAGTGTGATAAAGATAATTTTATAAAGTATATTAAACAAAATGTAAATGTGAATTATGTTATTCAAGATAGATTAACAGAAGAGGAGAAAGAGTTAATAGGTTGTGATGATTTTAAGGAATTTGATAATAAATTTAATACACATAGTTATGACAGGTTATACAATTTTTATGGAACTGCACTACCTCATCGGCATCATAATTCACATACACATCCAACTAATTCATTACAAATTTTAATTGATTGTTTGGAAGAAAACAATAATAATCAAGAGAAATTGGTTATTTATTTTAATATGATGAAGATGCTTTTAATGAATGGGGCTAATTCAGTTTCGGCGTGGCACTTTTTTTTATATAGATATCCAGATTTCGATATAGATAATGAAGAGTATAATGTTATATTCAGGTCAATAGGTTTGATTATTTCATTAGATTATATTCAAAAGATGAAGAAGTGATCCAAAATGTTTCTATAAGTATATAAAAATATAAGAATATTTCTATATATGAGTGAATTAAAGATCACACTTAATTTACATAAGAATAATATTTTTGATAATTTCAATCTCTTTGAAATGCTCGTTAAAAATAAAATTATAACAAATGAAACAACAACAGTTAATGATAAATATCTTTTAGAACATATTATATCATCTAATCGTATCCATACATTAAAATTACTTTTAGATAATAATTTTGATATAAATAAATCATTTAATGATAAATCACCTTTATATTATGCTTCCGCAAAAGGTTATGTAAAACAGTGTCAGATATTAATTGAAAGGAAAGCGGAAATTAATTTTAAAAAAGAAAATAATCATTCATCACCTTTGTATATAGCCATTCAAAATAATCATTATAGAGTTTCGAAATTATTATTAAAAAAGAAAGCGAATCCAAATCACGAATTAAAAGATGGAGTTACACCATTATTAATAGCAATACAAGATAATAATTTAAAAATGGTTAAGTTATTAAGTGAATATAAAGTAGATTTAGATAGAATTACAAAGTATCCTTGTTCTCCATTATATTTATCAGTACATAATGAAAATACAGAAATATTAGAATTTTTATTGGAAAGTGGTGTTAATGTGAATAAAAAAGGTAATTTTGATAATACAGTTTTGAGTGTATGTGTGTTAGATAATAATTATAAGGGTATTGAATTATTGATTAATGCGAAAATAGATGTAAATGAAATTTTAAATCATAATCAAAATAATTTAATGTTAAGTTTAGAAGTCCAATCATATGAATGTGTTGAATTATTAATTGAAAATAAAATTAATGTTAATCATAAAGATAAATATAATAGAACAGCGATAGATTATGCTTTGGAAAATAATAATTATAAAATTATTAAGTTGTTATTAGACAATGGTGCAGATCCAGATTTAACAAAAACGAATTTAACTTCTATTCAATTAATAAAACAAAAAAAGGAATGTATAGAATATATTAAAGAAGCAAAAGAGAAGAAAAAAGAAAATAAAATAGAGAATATGGAACAGGATAATTGTCCTATATGTTTAGAACCATTTGATTTGGAGAAGAAAGAAGATATTTTCATAACAAGTTGTTATCATTTTTATCATAAATGTTGTTGGGAAGAATATGGTAAGAAGGAATGTCCTATATGTAGAACAATGACAAAATAGAGAAA
>ERZ807291.2882-NODE-2882-length-25173-cov-11.089617_pt1 | contig 25173 bp, 20 predicted proteins | sample MGYA00521257_ERZ807291 | MGnify/ENA primary metagenome ERZ807291 (study PRJEB31413, sample SAMN03169783) | marine metagenome | biome: Marine; feature: Water; material: Subsurface seawater | place: North Sea | collected 2011-04-28 | depth 1 m m ... | reverse complement strand
ACAATACAATACAACATAACATAACACAACACAACACAATAGAAACGATGGAAATGATCAATAGAACACCTCCTTCTATTGGTATGTTCGAAGTAATAAAGAATTTAGACCCTCGTCTAGTATCGGTTACATTTCGCGATGCAAGCGACTATTTGCCTGACGAATACGACAGTTACAGTGATGATAGTGATGAATTTGATGAGTTAGAATACAAAATTGCATATGATAGACACGATGAAGTGATCAGAAGTGAAGCAAAAGTGAATGACAAACATTGTTGGTTGTTGTTGTCGTCTGCCAAAAAAATTGGAAGTGAATGTGAATGTCAGTACTTTATCACATGTCAGTATTCTCAAACGGATGAGAACGAGGATGATCTTACAAAGTATCTTTACAAATCCATATATGTAGGTGATAATCTTGATCAAGCAATATTTTGTTACTTAGATTATGTTACAACACATAGAAAGTAAAAAGTAAATGACAAAGAAAACAAAAAAACAAAAAAACAAAAATAGTAGAGATCAATTACACCAATAAAAAAGATTCATGTACATAGAAAAAGTCTATTTTTTTGTATGTACGTTTTTGTAATCAACGTTTTTGTAATCAACGTTTCTTTTGTGTTTTTACACAACGATGTGTTTTCGGATTACGTTCTTTTCCCGGTGGACAAGGTTTATCCATAATATTCCGTTTTTGTATTTTTTTTTGTTTTTGTTTTATTGTGATACATCGGCCTGTTTTTGGATTACGCGTTTTGCCGTCAGGGCAAGGTTGATCCATGATATTATGTGTTTGTTTGATGGTAATACAACGTCCTGTTTTTGGATTACGTTCTTTTCCCGGTGGACAAGGCTTTCTTGTTTTTGTTTTTGATTGTGATTTTGATTTTGTTTTCGATCTTGATTTCGATGTCGAGATCCTTGATTTGGTTGACTTCGACGGTCTCGAATCTTCTCGCGACTTTTCTTCTTTTTTGTTTACTTTGTTGATCGAGTACTTTTCGGCCAGTTCCATACTTCTACTAGATGGCGTTGGTTTTGATGTATTGTAAACGTTGTAATGTTTCAATAATGTTTTGTATCTTGAATAGAGAGCATTCATATCCGCGTTTCGTTTAAACAAGTCTGAATCACAGTACTCTTGCATAAGGAGGCCCGACTTTTGAAAGAAGTCATTGTGTATGTGATTAAACTTCCCGGTAAGTTCTCTGAACAATGATTTTAAGCAAAAAGAGAGACAGTAGCTATCGAATGTGTTTGCTGCTTTTTTTACAAATATATCATATGGTTTTTCTCGATAATGTCTGCATTTATACAATTTGTTGTAATCGTCTTTATTAATACAGCTAAACTCTTCTGGAAAATAAGCCCACGATTGAGACATATCGTTTGTATTGCTGGTAGAACTTTGAATGAATTCGCTTTTGTTGATCATGATCCCGAAGTCGATGAATTTAATTTTGGAATTTTTCACGTTGTAAACAATATTCGGGAGTTTAATGTCATGATGTATAATATCATTATTCCGGAAAAATGCGACACCTTCGAAGAGTTGCAAGATGGAGGTCAAGAATATATTTACATCGTTTGTATTTAATGTCTTATATATGTCTTTGTGTATGAACTTATACAGGTCTACACCACCGTTATCAAGTAATAGTAAACGAAAGTGTTTTGCGTCTTTCTTTGCTGCTCTTTGGACAGAATTGCTTTTACATTTTTTCAACGTATCGTAAAACTGTTTTGAACCCAATGGACTACAGATCTTCGGCAAACGCAATATATATTTATCGATATTTGGAATATTTATTATTTTTTCTATTTCATTCAGTTCATCTTCTGCGTCTCTTTTTGTCATTAATTTAGAGACACGATCAGTATAATCTTGTGGTGTGTCGCATTTTAAGCTTGGTTTTGTAACACACCCGTATGTACCTTCTCCTATAATTTTCATATTAGAAGCCATTATATATTTCATTGAGACTTTTTTAGATCTTCAATAAGTTGTAATGAGACATCTTGATTTTCTTCAGGTGGTGTCTCGTGTTCATCAACCTCTGGAAGCGGATCTTCTAAATGCTCATCCGGTGTATCATTTGTTGTGACGTCATTGATTTCCGGAATTATTTCTCGCATGATATTTGATTGTAAATTGGGTTGATTATACATATACAAAGCGTGTTCTTTCGCATTTGCTAAAACATTGATTGCTGTAGAATAAGATATGCTAGTAACACAAGAAGATTGATCTAAAAACTGGAAACTGTACCACCAATATGGAGGTACATACAAAATGTATCCTGGATTTACAACAAAATCTAATACTTTGAACTTTTCTTCGTCGCCTCTAAACAGGTTCATGTTCGACCAGAACTCAAAATTCTCGTAATCTTTGTGTTGGTTTAGTCTCGGGGTGTTTTTCCATGGACACATTTTGATTCTGATACCGCAATTAGGAGTGTTTCCTTCTACTACAAAGAACCTATGTGAGTACATGTGGTAAGTTAAGGGGGTGTATGCTTTTCGAGATCCAAATAGAACATCGTAATATGTTTTCGCATTCAGGAAAGGTTGTAATTTTTTATCAAGTGTCTCAAATTTCTCGGAATTTTCGGATTGTATGATATTGTTTTGGGAGAAATATGACGAGCGTGTGTCGCTAGACAACAACCCTATACCGCTCGATGTTTTTAATACAATAGGCTCTACAACAGTTGTATCTGGTTTGTAGTATTCACGAATGTCTTTTATGAAAAGGGTTGACATGATGGAAGGTATTTCGTTCGCAACGATACCATGATCTGGCATGTGAAATAGTACTGGTTGTTTCAATGCACATGTGTCTTGAATAGATTTGTTATCTGTGTAATCATATTCGTAAATCTCTAAAATATCGCTGGTTTTGTATTGGTTTTGTACATGGAAATACAAGAAAAATGCGATGACAAATATAACAAAAGAGAAAAACCAATCGTCCATGGTTGATATATATAATATTTATTCAAATTTATATATATATTTAACGCTTATTCTTGATTTATCATTCATCCATTTTGGGAGCGAGATAGAAACTCAACAAAACATCATCATCTAACATATAGGATGCTTTTAGAGGGCTATTGTCACTAATACCAATGAAAATATTTTTGCATATTTTTTGATAGAGACAAATGTCGTGTAAATACTTGAGACTGAATCTTAGCTCCATTTGTTTGCCTTCTTCTATGGCGAATTCTTCTAGATCATCGATAGACACATTCACCGACATTTTCCCTAGATCTATACTAAATGATTCGAGTGAGATTGCTTCTTCTGAACAGACTACACTCATTGTATCTCCGAAGTTTTTAAGTTGGTTAATGAGACTTGCGAAAGTGGCACATGGCATGGTAAATTCGGCTTGGTGTTCTATGTCTGGGATTTCCATCAACTCGGTTTGGATATCTAACAAAGGAATTTCGAAGTGTTTGTTGAAAACATTTTTGTTCGTTTCTGTATCTGGATTTGCAAAAAGTACATTTAGTCGGTCGTCTTCGCTTTTGATCTCGATCGTTTGCGTTTTGTCTCGTGCGTTCAGTACTTTATACAGCATAGTTGTATTTACACCTAAATTGACCGATCCATTCGATAACTTATAAGACGCAAACCAAGATGCTGGTAAAATAATCTCGAATACAATGACGCACGCGGTATCCATACACTGAATATACATCCGTTCATCTTGTAACAGAATATTGGTAAAGTCTGTGAATTGTTTGATATGTTGGAAAAGGGCAACAAATAAATCGCATTTGGCAGTATCGTTAATTTGGAATTCCATTTGTTTGATTTCATCTGAATGTATTTAATATGTTTTTTAGACATGTTCGAAAAGTTTTTGGATCATTGCATCGCTTTCATCTTTTTTGTAGAAGTGTGTGACATTGGATAGATGTTTTACACTGGAATATAGCATGGTTGTAATTTGCTCAATCACATTAGGTGTATAATATACGTTCATTCTAGTCATCTTTTCTGTCAAATATGTATTTTCATCGAAAGATGACATGATCATTTTTTGGTATCTTGCACACGCGGATACGGTAAATGTGCTTAGATTAATATGCATTTCAAACGTACCATAATGGTTGACTATTTGTTTTACTAAGTGATGGAAATGATCATAAACTTGTCTACAATTGTCTGGATGTCCGTATGTTTTGAAAATAAGATAATTGAAATAAAATTTGTTTGTGTTCGGAATGACGAAAGCAGTCATATTAATCATTTGTTGAAGATTGACTTGTTCTGCGACTTGTTTAGCACATTGTAATTTTTGATTATTTTTAAAAAGGCGAGCTTTCGAATTATGTTCATAAAATTGTTGTTGTGATTTAGCAATTTGCTCTAAAATCTGGGAATCGCCCTCCATTTATATGAATTGGTGACATATATTTATATTTTCTTCCTACAATATATATAAAATGGGAAAAGGTGGTAGTGATTGGACAAAGTTCGCAACGGCTTTTTATCGACAAGAGAAGGCAAAAAATCCTGATTACAAATTCAAGAATGCTTTGAAAGATGCAGCAAAAGCATACAAAGGTGGAAGTAGTGACAAGACTCAAGCAGGTGGTATGGACTTATCATCCAAAGGTGAGCAATTAGGTGGTATGGACTTATCATCCAAAGGTGAGCAATTAGGTGGTAAGAGACGACAAAAAAAGTCAAAGAAAAAACAGAGCAAAAAAAGACGATCGCAAAAACGAAAGTCAAGACGTAGCCACAAGAAGTAAATTATTCAAAAAACATACTATAATAATTTACAGGATTTACATATCTGTACTGGATTCAGATGGTTCTTCTGCAACAACATCGGAGCTAACAATTTCAGTTTCTTCCAATTTCAGATCGTCTAGTTTCAACGATTCAGATCCAGTCTCTAATCCAGAGCTTTGTAATAGATCAGGACTAGATTCATTCATGAACTGGATTCTCTCTTCAAGTAAAGTCTTATTGACATCCATTGTATAGCTTTGTAGCTTGATCACGATCTCTTTTAGATCATTAATTTGCGTGGCTAACATGGTAAAACGGTGATCATACTCTTGTAGAATGGGTTTTAATGCATCTTCGCTTACATGATCTGTAGTAGAGGAAGGTTTATGTGTTTTTGTTGCAGATTCTTCTAGCTTTGTCAGACGTGAATCGACTAATGCAATGACTTGAGGGAGGGTAAGTCCATTTTTCGATTTGTCGGAAGAGGAAGGTAGAGTGGTTGATGATTCAATTGGGTTCGAACTCCCTACATTAGCTCTTCTTTTTTTCGCAGCAGCGTTTGCGGCACTCATTATGATACATATAATGCGGACGTTTTATATGTATTTTTTTGGAAATAATCAAATTCTAAACGAATCAGAAGATGACAAAATCAGAAGAAGGTCAGAAGTAAATGTTTGAGACAATTCCATCGATGTCAAATTTCTTACAGTAGTCTACCTCAAACGTATTCGCAGCAGTATATACAAATATTCCTTTTCGAATGTTTCTCAAGTTTTCGACAAACGACCGAGACAATATATTTATGTTACATGAGACAAAATCAATGTCACTCAACAAATGTTCGAATTCATGTGGATAAAAGTCATTGGTGGTAATAAGTCCTAATGAAACTTTGAATGGCGAACATATAAAGGTATAAAGATGGTTTTTGTTGATACTAGCCACCCAAATCCGGTCATGTGGAAAATTCAGTTCTACAAGAAATGCGATCAGTAAGTGAGACAATTTTACGTGTCCTTTCAAATCTAAATACATAATCACCGAAGTATATCGAAATTCTTCTAATACATCTTTCAAAAGCAGGATATCATTTTCTTTTGTTTGTTTATGTGTCATATTTGAGACAAATATTTGGTTCTTGTACAAATCATGGTAAACTACGATTTCATTGTCCCGATTTAGCTGGATGTCTAGCTCAATTACATCGAATCCTTCTTCATATGCTTTACGGAAAGAGAGCATATTGTTATCGCCGTACAAGTCACTGTACCCTCTGTGTGCAATTTTCAATACGTCTCTCATAATATGTTTGTTTGTTTTGTATATAATACTCTTTTTTTGTCTTTTTGTCTGTTTGTCTGTTTGTCTATTTTGGGGTTTGTTGAGAATGGAAGATTTCATAATTGTTAAAAAACTTCCTTACGTTCACTCCGTCATTGTCAGTGGATGATTTTGCCAGATTGTACAGATGTGAAGAAGGTAGGTCATGAAGAGCTAGTAATGATTCGAGTTGTTTTATATAAGTCTCTAGTTCTTCTATTTGTTTTTTCTGTTGTAACAGTTGTTTTACCATTTTTGTTCTATCGTTAAATGCTCGGGTGTAATCTAAATCTTTTATGTATCTCATATTTCTTATATACTAATACACGATATTATGTACTCATGACCATATGAAGTTCAGGATGATGCTGGTATGTTCGTACCCATTCAATATCATGTTCATTGTAGTCTCCTATATTGGATGCGTTTCGTGTGACGCGTATTTGAGGGAACGCATACGGTTCTCTTTTTATTTGTTGTAACAATACATCCTTATGATCTTCGTATACATGTGCATCTCCAATGAAATGGACAAACTTTTCCGCTTCTAACTCACAATGTCTCGCAATCAGGTGTGTTAAAAAGGAATAGGATGCAATATTGAAAGGGATTCCTAAACCGATATCTCCGCTACGTTGATACAAACTACAAGATAGAAATTTATGGTCTCTTACTTTAAATTGTACTAATACATGGCAAGGAGGTAATGCCATTTCATCAATTTGGCACGGATTCCAAGCACTCATGACTAAACGACGTGAGGTATGTTGAGAAGGGTCTTTCAGTGCATTTATGATATTTTGTAGTTGATCCACCCCTTTTCCCGAATAATCTGTGTGACATGTCTCATATGGAGCATTAAAATGTCTCCATTGATGACCATACACAGGACCTAGATCATTTTCTTCCAAGTTATGTAGGCCACGTGAATCTAGGAACGAACGCGATGCATTTGCATCCCAAATCTTCACTTTTTGTTGGTTTAATTTTTCATTGTTCGTACATCCTCGAACAAACCACATAAGTTCTCTGAAACAGGTTTTCCAAGCGACCCGTTTTGTAGTTAGGAGAGGTAGAGTTCCATCTAATAACGAGAATTCCATTTTGTGACCGAAACTAGAAAATGTATTCCCATTTCGAGACATTTCAAACGATCCATTGTTGATTACATCATTGACAAGTTGTAGGTATTGTTGTTCTTCAGACATTGACCTTATAGGGTACTAAGATTCAAGTCCCTTTTTTATCAATTGATTTATGGGTCTATTACACCCGCGAAAGGTGTAATATGGCACATTTATATAATTTTTACATAATGATTACTCCTTTGAACATGTATTTAGGTGTTTCGTTGTTTCAAGAAAAGAGAAAAAAGGAAAAGAGAAAAAAGGAAAAGAGAAAAAAGGAAAAGAGAAAAAAGGAAAACGAAAAGGGAAAAGTATTTTCTCTGATAAAAACATATAATGAATACAATGACAGAATTCAATGGTGGAGATGTTACTGGAGGAAACAAACCCACCTTTTTTTCACATGTGTTCTCTACAACAGAAGAAAGTAAAGCAGAGATCATGAATGTGGTTCAATACGCATTGTTAGGAGTGATACCGATTGTCGTTCTGAACAAATTAATCCAACGATTTATTCCGGATGCTGATATCGAGAAGTCATCTGTAGAATTGTTAATCGAAATTTTAATTCAGTTGGTTGTTATGTTTGTAGGCGTTATTCTAATCCATCGTATGATTACATATGTTCCTACATATAGTGAATTCAAATACGAGACACTGAGTTTAACAAACGTGTTACTCGCGTTTATGATTTTGGTATTGAGTATTCAAACCAAGCTTGGTATCAAGGTGAATATCATGTATGATCGTATGATGGAATTGTGGGATGGGCCATCTGTCGAGACAACACGATCAAATACCCGATCAAGTCGACCAGTGGCGGGTTCAAACCACGTACCAAGCCAAGGTGATTTTTTAAACACATCTCAAACTGATATGTTTCCCCCTGCACCGATGGCGACTACAAAGCAATCGGAAGGTGCTGATTCTATGATTCGTGGTGGCGCTTTCAATGGTCCATCTGGTGAAGCTGAGCCATATTTAGCGCCAGCAAATAGTCTTCTCGGATCTAGTTTCTAGAACGTATATAGTGAACCCCGTAGAAAATATAATAAGATATACCAATATTTTTTATTATGTAAAATCTTAAAATCGTACAATAGAAATACCAAGCAAACAGAAAATATAAGGAAAAACAATATAAATTATTTTTGTGTTTGTACAACATATACAGAAGAAGGAATGAAAACATTGTTTTTGTTGTTTCCTCTGGTTCAATCATTATTGTTTCGAAAACCACTACATATGATCCATAATACTGATTCTCCGCCTGGACCTTGGACATTTTTAAGTAATAACTTAAAAACCTCTGCCCGCGAGTGGTTTATTGGACGAGCAGAACGCGCTGGTGTACCCTGGAAAGCATCTGTTGATACATACAACGATCAAAACAGTCGAATGTCGCTCAATATGTGGAAACGACGTCTTGAAATCCCAAACATGGAGTATCCTAGCTATTTCATCCAGCCTTTTCATGGGTATGATCAAGGAAACATGGAATGGATGGCCGCTATTGAAGGCGAAGCTGCTACACTTAGTATATCGTCAAATTATTGGAAAGGAACAGATCCGTATGATGCGGAAGAGTGGATGCGTTATAATGTATCACAACATATCCATGACTATTGTAGACGGAATCATGTTTACGTGGACCAAATTGAGTCGATTTTAGACATGGGGTGTTCTATAGGAATATCATCCGAATTCTTAGCCAATTCTTTTCATAAAACAAAACAAATTATTGGTGTAGATCTCAGTCCATTTTTAGTGGCTATGGCTGCCTATCGTGCGGACAAGTATGGTCGGGATATTGAATATATTCATGGAAATGCAGAACACTTGAATCTGGCAAATGGAACATTTGATTTGGTAACGTGTAATTTCTTGTTACACGAAGTTCCTTACGAACCTACAATGAAGATATTAAATGAAGCGTATCGATTATTGAAACCGAATGGTATCTTGGTAGTAGTCGATTTAGATCCGGATCATTTGAAAACCCAATTGGCATTGAATCAATTCCGACGCTGGGCATTTGAAGTGACAGAACCCCATATTTATGAATATTATCAGAATGATATGTACATGAACTTGATGGTAAGTGGTTTTTCAGATGTAGAAAAAATGAAAAACGACCCATTAAATTCGGTCTGGATAGGGAAAAAGAATTGGTTGTCTGTGCAGACTCTAAAACATTCTCCAAAAGAACTCCATTTCGCGATGGCCTATTGATTTCATATCTCTGTGCGACAAACAGTACCAATATCATATCTCAAATATATTTACAATTATTTTTATGTAAATATGTTTCTTTCTTTGTTCTGTATTCTGTTTACATGTCCTTGTTTACCGTATTATCTTGGATCAGTTCTGTTTCTTCCTTTTCTTCTTCTTTCGCTATATATTCATATTTTTCCAATTGTGTGATAATTTCGTTTGTGAGGTTGGTCGCATGTTTACTTACAAACGAACAGCATTTTTTCACGAGGTATTTTCTCTTTGGTGGTTTTTCTGATCGTTCATCAATAGTTGTCCATACTTCGTAGTGTGATCCCCAATCACCATATGGATAGTGGCAATATCCGCCTTTGTCCCAGAACGCTCCCCAACTATTTCTGATGATAAACCCTTTTTTATCATATCCTACAACAGTCATTGCATGACCGCCTAATTTCTTTTCCCCCTTGTATTGTCTCCACATATAATTAGAGTAATTGTATACCGGGAAAGAAATATAACAAGGACCATTTGACAAAAGCGCACGCTTGAGACTATCTGTAGTATTGACACGTGCATACCCTTTAATCTTGTAATTACTAGCTTCTTCTAAAAAGGTTTTATCTATTTCAGACGAGGTTTCGATCTTTTCATACGGGTAGGTTTCCTCCGTACAACAACCCTTGTCTTTCAGAATGTTCATGACATCCCGACCGTACATACCGCTTGATGTTTGGTTATTGCGATTGTTATAGATGAACTGTGAAGACATGTATCCTCTAAACCCTACATCTTTACGCTCTTGCCATTCCTTCATACATGCCGCTACATGAGCAGCACATGTACCTTGGTATCCTTGATTTCGAACCTTGTTCAATTTTCTTCGAAGATCAAACGTTCTCGGTAATTTTGTAGAGGTATCGAAAATGGCTTCACTGTTCCAGTCACGATCATCACGTGGGGAAGGGACAATATTGTACATAGTCATTTGAGTAATGTCATGCTGGTACTCTTGAAGCTGTACTTTTTTCATTGAAGTATGTACGACGTCAATCATGGACATTCTCGGCTTGGGTTTGCTATTTTTCACAGATTCGGAATTTCTACGTTTTAACGGATTGGGGTTTTCTTGTGCAATGGTGTGCATGTGCGGTTGGACACGTGGTGTGTCAGACTTTTTGGCTGTCTCTGACAAACGTTTTCCTTGTGGATTCTCATCCATGAAGTTCGTGTTCAGTTGGAAGTCTTCGTCCATTATATATACATACTCTTTTTATTTTAATTTGTCGCGCTTCATTTTTTCCACCAGGTTTTTATATTCCGGAAAAACGTATTTTTCTTGATATACGATATGACTAATGACCAATGTCTGAACGAACGCAATTACATCTAGTGCAACATTATCTATTTTGTTTATTTTACTTAAAATTGCACCTATACCAACGATTAAAAAGATGGTTTCTTCTAAATTGTCTTTGACATAATTCCACGCAAGTCGATAATGATTCGGAACATGAACAAAAACCATGTATAATACAAAGAATTCTGATGATACAAAGTGCAAGCTTCCGACAAAAATAGTACTAAATACAAGTTGTAATGATTTCTTGTTCAGGATAAGTGGCATGTCATTTCTAAAATGGATAACAGATGCGAATAAAAAACAGGGGTGTGTTATGTGGTATATATTACAACGATTCAGCAACAAACACCCTGTGATCATACTTAGATTTATTTTGTATAATTCTTCTAAATATCCGAATTTTTTTGCATGTATATAATCCGTCATTCCATGAGGGGCTATGATACATGTCACTGCCTTTGCGACAAACGATTTTGATAACAGCAGTCGCATGTATTACCTTATTGTCATTTATCCTGTTTACTGTTTATTTTGGTTTTCGTACTTTTGTATGTTTTCTGCATACATGTCTCGAGAAACTTATCGATGTCATTATACATATTCGTCTTGTCAAAAGTACACGGTTCATAACGAATTTTGTTTACACATCGTACTAACTTTGGTTTTGCAGGAATCGCAATATTCTCTACTAAGAACATCAGAAATGTCTCTTATAGTGGTTGTATATATATATTCATCACAACAACTATTTATATTGTATCATTTTTTTAAATAATAACATCCATGGAGTTCATAAGTTCCATTTTTTGAAGTGATTTTTGATAGTTCGCTCCGTCTGATAAGCCAGAGAACAAATAATCCATTTTCGGACTTTGTTCGTTTTTTTTAATTTGTTTATAGATCAAGTCGATATTTTGTAGTGCGTTTTGAACGAGGGTTTTATCTGAGATAATGCTCACCATCCGGTTGTACGGTTCAGTGATCATGGATATGGCGAAATACAATAAATGTCTCCTTCTTTTCACCGAAGCGGTTGTATATTTAATGCTAAAAAGATTCAATATTCCCTGAACAATTTGTTCTTGTAATGTATCATTTCGATTTTCAATGCAGTCGAAAATCGCATCCCATATAATCCAAATAATGTCGTTTTGATATTTGAATTCTACCGGTATATGATGTCTTCTGTCTAGTTTACAAGGACTTTTCCTTTTCTTACAGATGATATCAAATTCAATAATCCATTCAACCCAATAACATGCATGTAGCATATTCGGTACATGTGTCTCAGAGGAATGAATATGATACGCGAATTCATTCACGCACAAGGCCAATTCTTTTGGATCTTCTTTACGCAACAAATGTTTCCCGAAATCATCTGAAGTAGCTTTCAATTTGTTGGCAATTTGTGTCATGTCGAATTCCTCTTCTTTGTTGATTTTCACGACTTCTATACTGTTCTTCCTAGGGGAAGAGGCCAATACAACCACAATTTCAACAAAGAGTTCACGTATTGTTTTATTGTTCCGAAGTTGAATTTCGTCATAAAACATGCCTTGAACCATGATATTTTTAAAGACATCGAACCGTTTGTATAAATAGATGGACAATTTCGGATTTCCTAGATGAATATGTTTCCCTAAATAGAGTAACAAGCACTCCCATATATCCATGTAATGACCGGCGCAAATCATTTCTGCACACCAATAGCATGCTTGTTCTACTTTGCCGTGGTAGATATTCAATAAAAAATGTTTTTTCACTTCTGATATTTTGTACCCTGACAGTGTGATGCCTTTAAAATCTCCATACAATCGGACATCGTTTATTTGTAGATTATCTGGAAGTTGGGACATGTTATTATCACACTTGAAAAAAAAAACAAAAAACAAAAAACAAATGTATATTTTGTATTTTGGTTAATCCATGTATTATGTTGTGATCAATGTAAATTCACTACGAGGTGTTTGTTTTTTCCTGGTTATTCTATATAGTTATTCTGTAATCAATCGAGGCACAATATTGATAGTTTGTAATTCTTGTGTCATAAGTTTATATGCGTACGGAACTTCGACATATGCAAAATCAGTTACATTGCTGCAAGTATTACATTTGTGAACCGTCATCCCGGGTTTGCATCGCATGATACCTTTGTCTCCATTATTGAAAGTAGCAATCATTCCGCATCGTTTGCATACATGAACTGCATATTTATCCGACACATTATACATACGCTCTCTACAAAACTTCGATATTCCATGCGCAATCATAACATCACGTTCCATTTCACCAATACGAAATCCACCATCACGACTTCTACCTTCTGCAGGTTGCCTAGTAAGGTTCACTACAGGACCAATGGATCGGCTGTGTTCTTTGTCATTTACCATGTGTTTCAGTCGTTGATAGAAGACCGGTCCTACAAATATACTCGTTTCGATTTGTTTTCCGGTGTGACCGTCGTACATCACTTCATTCCCGTAACTTTCGAACCCAATGCGTTGTAATTCCTCTGCAATGGTTTGCACATCTAAATTACCAAAACTCGTTCCGTCGCCAAACATTCCCAATTCAATCAATACTTTTCCTAGGAGTGTTTCCTTCAGATGCGCAATAGTCATACGAGAAGGAATCGCATGTGGATTGAGAATGAGATCCGGTTTCAATCCATCTTTCGTGAATGGCATATCTGATTCAGGCAAGATATTTCCAACCGTTCCTTTCTGTCCATGCCGACTTGAGTTACCAGTCCATAGAGGAGGAGAATATAGATCATCTTTGTAGTAAAATATATGTGTTTCTGGTACTTCAATACACCCAACTTTTCCAGTGTAATATACAGTTGTTTCGTTTTGTCTATTTTCACAATGATCATCATTTACGATTGGTGTATTGTCTTCTCTGTTTACAACCACTATGATGAAACCGTTTGTTGATTGTTCACAAATTGTAGCAGACCAACCCGCATGAAGGCATTTGATTTGAATATCTTCTGATTGCGAAAGACTAGTTGTCACAATGGTCCATGCATCATTATTTTTATCAACTACAAGTGATTCTATTTCTTTTTGATATTTTTTCATGTGTACATTGACTGCATTTTTTTTGTAACTGATACGTTTTCCGATGATATGTTTTGCTTCAATCAATTCATAATTTGCATGATCTCGTCGTTTTGCATATACTTTGTGGTCCATTGTACAAACCATTTTGACTTGTTGACTTTCCATCATGTATAATGGTTCATTTACACAATCAAATTCGTATTTTGCAGAAGGATTCACATATTTCAGATTTGTTCCGTTCTCCAAAGTAGCTACTTTGTGCATTTTGGTATCAATATGTTTAAACTGAATCCATCCTCTATCAGTAAGGATCAAACTTGATTCTTTAATACAGAATTTATCGCCAATTACTGGCTTCCTAGTGGTTCGTACACGTGTTTTTGCAAAGTTGCACCCGTCTCCATTTCTCCCAGAATAATTTCTATCGATATATGTTTCTTCTGTGGTACGGAAACTTTTGCTTTGGTCTTCATATTTGATTACTTTGGTAGGATCATTGCGATTTTCTTTGATAGGTACAACTTTGGCAATAATGATATCCCTGTTTTCTACTTCTGTGTTTTCGGGTATGAATCCATGTGCGTTTATCTTTCCATAATTGCCATGTTTGATCGATTTCGTTTTTGCGGGATCTGGTTTGCACCGGATAATTTCATCCCGAATTATATTTTTGTCTTCGTCTTTTTCTGTATGATAAATCGTAGCTAAGAACAGTCCTCTATCTATCGCGGATTTGTTTATCAACACACTATCCTCTTGATTATATCCAGTGTAAGACATGATCGCCACATGGATTTGACAACCGGATGGAATGCGATTCAATTGAAGAAAATCCATCATTCGTGTGTCTACCAAGGGTCGTGTAGGATAATTGAGTGTGTACAATGTTTTATCCATGCGTTTGTCGTAATTCATAGCACATACACCGATAGCTTGTTTCGCCATAGCACATTGATATGTATTTCTAGGAGCTTGATTATAGTCGGGGAACGGAACACATGAACCGAGTACCCCTAACAATGTACATGGATGGATTTCACAATGTGTATACTGAATACGAAGTTTGTCATTTGATTGGAAATCTGGGTGTAAATTATGTAAATATTCATCTTTCGTTTTCATGCCTATCATCGCAAAACTCTGTTCTTCTGCGTCGATGTATTCTATGACAGAGTCTCCTTTGTCGTTATGTAAAATTAAATCCGTCCATTTCCATTCTTTGTCTCTAAGTTTTTGTACAATCTCGTTCGTCAACATGACTTTGTTATTTTTCACACGCAATACAGGTCTAACCATACGACCACCGTCACTGCAAATACGAATTTCCATGCGTTTGTAGTCAAACACAATAGCGGTGTATATATTTATGATTCCCTTGTACTTTTTGTCTTTTAGATCTTGATACAACGAAATAGGGTCTTTTGTAATACCTACCCAAGTACCATTGATGATTACTTTCACTTCGTCAAATAATTCAGTAGACGATTTCGCATCTTCTAACAAAATTGTAAACGGATTTACGTATTCATAAAGGAATTCAGAATGTGTCGGAATGGTCATGTGTGTCATGAAAGACAAGTTCTTTACAACACCAATCGATTGACCCTCTGGTGTTTCGACCGGGCATAAGAAACCCCATGATGTTCCATGTAGTTTTCTAGGAGCAATTAGTTCTCCGCTTTTTTCAAGAGGTGTGTTTACACGCCGAATATGACTGAGAGTACCCAAATATGTCAATCTATTTAAGACTTGAGCAACACCGACTTTACTACTACTATTTGATTGTTTTACACTGAAATCACCCGTAGATAACGCGCGATTGATGCCATTTTCAATGGTAGTCGATTTAAATATTTTATATATGTTTGTCATGTTTATGATATTGTCGTAGTTTTCGGTGGATTTCCATGCACCTTGGTTGATTTCGCGGGTGACTTGTTTTTCCACGTCTTTCACGAAACGGATGTAATGGTTTCTGAACAAGTTATTGAGAAGAGATCCGGTCAATTCAATGCGTTTATTCAAGTAAGAATCACGATCGTCTGGAGTGTCCAATTTCAATGCGGTTCGTATGAGTCGGTTTGCCATCATTCCAAGGAGGTATATTTTCTGTTTCATGGTGCGACAATGAGGAAAGAATTCGTTCTGTATGATTTCTTGGGTAAATTCTTTTTTCCGATCCGGGTTATTTGACTGTTGTCGAGTGATGTTGTATGTGTTGTACGCTACATTTGACATGAGTATATCAAACGCTTCGTCTTGAACATGATCCATGCAATTCGTTACATCTGTCTCGCGATCCATGTAATTCAGTACTTTTTTCCCATCCTCAATGGATGCTTGTAAGAAATTCATCATTGCTTTATGATGTTCGGCATCTGTGTTTAACAGAATGATTTGACATATTTCTTTGTCGGACAAGACGCCCAATACACGAAATAGAACGAACAATTCAATGTATTTTTTCTGTTTCAATCTAGGTATGACAACATAGATTCCTTTTCCATACAAATTCATTTTTGACGCGACCATCATTTCGACTTGTTTTGGTGAAATGCACTTGAAATCAGGTACAGACTTGAATTCAGCAACCCAATCCCATTTCGGTGTATTTACTCCACTAAACACGTATATTCTGTTTTCGGCAGCACGTTCCTGGCACAATACTGTTTTTTCCGATCCCTTTACAATGAAATATCCACCACAATCCATAGAACATTCGCCGGTTTGCAACGACGAAACATTTTCATATTGTTTCAAAATACAGATGGACGATTTAAGCATCACTGGAAGATTGCAAATTTTTATTTTGGGTATCATTTTTTCTATTGTTTTCTCGTCGTTATTTGCGTCACGTACAATATATTGTATTTGTAGATCAACAGTAGTACTTGCTGAATATGTGAAATTACGAAGTCGTGCATCCTGAGGCATCATAATTTTTGTCGCCCCGTTGTTTTCATAAATCTGTGGAGGGTAGAATTTCAAGTTAATCAAACGTATTTTCACAGTCAGACCATATTCATCGGTATCTTCGTTATAGTCATTGTCTGAATGAATCACAATCGGATTGAACATATCAATGGTAGTTTGCATTTGATAGTTCACAAACTGGTTGTAAGATTCGAGTTGATGACGGGTAAGTCGTTCTAGAGATTTCCCTTCAAAATAAGAACCTAGAATATCGAAAGGTGCTTGGTTATAATCATCAATATGATCAAGTAACATTTCTGCCTGTGTCATTCCCGGTTCATATGCACTTTGAGTTTGTTGTTCGTTTACGGAGGTCATCATTCAATAATGCTACCAGGGAATACATAAGAATTTAATCAATTTTTTAAGTTTATTTCTGCAAAGGTGTTTTTTGTTATTGATTTCGAAAAGTGATATAAAATAAAGGCAGTAAGAATCAATAATGACACATATTATGTCAAGACCCGTCCATGTTGAGCAGGTCGATGTATCTATTGAAACAATAACCAAAATCAATATTAAATCAAAGCAATATGATTTCAAGGAAACAAAGTATTCAATTTTAAATGCAGATAAGGATTATTTGTGTAACACGGATACTTTGCGCAGAAACTACAATACAGTTATTCTCGATCCTGAGACAAATCGGATTCTGAGTATTGGCAATCCAATCAGTACGCCTCATGAGTTATTTGATGCTTTGTATGAGGATATATGTGTCACTGAATTAATCGAAGGTTCAATTGTGTATCTATTTTACGATGCAAGAATTGAGAATTGGCAAATGTCTACCGCGAATGCAATTGGTGGAAATTATTCTTATTTTCGCAACAATCACAATCACAACCATAACAAAGACAACACCGATGAAACCAATCCTTCCGAACCAAATCATACTTTTTCATCTATGGTAATGGATGCGTTTCGTGAACCGGAATCGAAACAAGAAGGTTTGGCGATAACAGATCTACCATTTTTGAATGATTTTGACAAACGTTTCTGTTATGGTTTCGTATTACAACATCCTCATAACGAAATGGTATGCCGCATTGATACACCTAAGATGTATTTGGTTTCGGTGTGTGAATTACATTACGACGACAAAGAAAACAATATACGTTATGTATCGAGACTAGAATATGAAACATTCCCATTTCTATCTGACCACAAAGATAGTTTGATTTATTTCCCAAAACGATATTCAAACAATTCCAGTCTGGAAGAATACAAAAAAACATTTGACGATTTACAAACAGTGAAAGAAACAATGGGAATCAGTATTTCGAATGTGGTAACCGGGGAAAGATGTGAAGTGATGAACCCAAATTACAGAGAAGCAAAGGAGATTCGTGGAAACAATTTCAATTTACAATTCCACTATTTATGTTTGTTGAAATTGGGAAAAGTGAACCAGTTTTTGCGGTATTTCCCTCATTATCGTGAAATGTTTTTCAATTTCAAAGACCAGTTGAGTCGATTCATTACAAATTTACATCAGACGTATTTCAAGAATTTTGTTGCAAAAACGATCAAAGGACAGATACACAAAAAGTATTACTATCATATAAGTCAAATCCATAAAACCATTTACATTCCATCGGTTGTAAGAGGTGAGAAGATGAAAATAAAACGATCTGTGGTTGCGTCGTATGTAGAATCCATGGAACCAGGTCAGATTTTACATATGATAAATTTCGAGAAGAATTACAAAGAAGAGCAATAAACATTATGTAACGAAACAAAACGAAACAAACAAACAAACAAACAAATTGTAAATAATAATCCGTATCGAATGCATTATTATTAGTTTTCATTGTATCGTTTGCACAGATCGGTTAAAATCTTTACATACTTTGCGCATTGTGCTTTGTTTGTTTCGTCCATAGAAAGCAATGGTTTTCTCAAGGATTCGTCAATCACTTTTAGTACATAGTCTTTGTTTAGATGCACATCACTCGAGTAATCTTTGGTAAGGAAAAACATAATGTCTCCTTGGTCAATTTCGGTCGAATAAGGTTTATACACATATTCATACCATACTTTGATCAGACAAGTAGGATTCGCCTTTTTGATTGTAATAAAATATGATTTTGCAACTTGGATTTCATTGTTATCCGGAAATACACAGATAATATCTTCTAAAAAATCAAAGAATTGTTTGTTGAATGCTTTTGTGATAACCGACTTTTCCGACTGCATGTTACACTATATAATAAGTACTGTTTATATTTATTATATTTGTTATATTTGTTAATATTTATTTAGATATTTTGTGGCATGAATGGTGGCGCTCGTTGTGCAGATTTCGACATTTCTTCATTGCGTTGTTGTTGTAAACTATCTACAGTAACAGAACTCGAAAGTTTATTCGGTTTATATGTATCGGGGGGTGTTTTGATACTCAGCGTATCCTCTGTCGCCGAGACATAATGATGCATTTGTCGATTTCCTCCATTCCCTTTGGCGCTTAGATCTTGTGGGGAAGAATCAAAATAAGTGAATTTTTCTGAAACGACTTTGTCCATATTGGACGACAGAAAGCTATATCCGGATGGTTCGCCTTCTCCTAATGTAGCATCATTCATTTGTGTGGTAATATGGCTTGCATAATGAGACATAATTTCAGACCCATACACTACACGGTAATTATCTTTGGTTAACATCAATGAGGGTACGCTATGCACATTGGGAGGCAATGAAACTTGTGTTCCGTTTTCCAACAAAACAATAATTTGGCCGGTATTTTCGTCGATTTTCCGTTTGTCTAAACATATGAAGTTGACCAAATTGCTTAAATCGTTTTTCACGAAGAAGTTCACTACTTTTTGTGAATGTTTACAAAAGTTACTATAGTATAAAATATCCATTTTTACACTATCATTTGAAAATCCTTTTAATAGAATAACCGCATAATTTATTTGAAATCGGTATGAACACAGATTGTGTACAATAATCTATTTTGAAAGTAATGGAAAAATGCCTCCAATACAATAGCCAATACGACTAACACACTGTAAAATGAAAGCTTCTTTTTACCTCGAACAAACAGACTCAAAAACAAAAATGAAAGGATTAAGAAAAACGCAAAGGATGCGATCGTAACTGCATAAAAGTAAGAACAATACTTTTTGTCTAAAGGTCCAAATAAGTAATTTTCGAGACTATCGTTTTCAAGCATCTCAATTATATAATAAAACAAGATAAAAACGAAATATGTGGATACTTTATATACGATGGAATTGAGAGAAGATACAATATGGAAGTTGATTGACACGTACTTTCAAGACAATCCCCAGGCTTTAGTGAGACATCATATAGAATCATACAACGATTTTTTTAAGAACGGTATACAGCAAATATTCAAAGAGACAAATCCTTTAAAACTCGAGTTAGACTACGACAAAGACAAAAAAGTGCAAGATTTCCGTTCTAAAGCACATATGTATTTTGGCGGGAAAGATGGGAGTAAAATTTACGTAGGAAAACCGACCATTCATGATGATGGGAATCCGCATTACATGTTTCCGAATGAGTGTCGGTTACGAAATATGACATATGGTCTAACAGTACACTATGATGTAGAAATCGAATTCACAAGAATACTAGCAGATGGCGAGATACCAACCACTTTAGATGAGAAAGGTTCGATTGTATTTGATTGTGATTTTGACGAGGGGGACAAAGAGGATCGCCGAACACTTTTTTCGCCAAGTGATATGGCAAAGATGCGCGAACAGACAAATAACACGATGATACAACATAATGCCCAAACATTTTGTATGACTCTTGAAAAGGTATACCTCGGCAAGTTCCCGATCATGGTTCAATCTGACTTTTGTATTTTACAGGGAATGCCTCGTGAAATGAGACATCGTATGGGTGAATGTAAGAACGACGTGGGTGGGTATTTCATCATGGATGGAAAAGAGAAGACGGTTGTATGCCAAGAGAAATTCGCGGATAACATGCTTTATGTACGTGGTGCATCTAGTGTGAATGCCTCTTATCTATACTCTGCTGAAATCCGTTCTGTTTCCGAAAATGTCTCAAAACCAATTCGAACGTTGAAAGTACAAATAGTAGCTCCAACAAGTAAATACAAGAATCATAATATTGTGGTGTTTATCCCAAATGTCCGTGTTCCCATTCCGCTTTTTATTTTGTTTCGTGCATTAGGTGTAATCACTGACAAGGAAATCATCGGGCTTTGTACTTTACAAAATCCCGAATACACGAATCCGTTGTTGGTGGATTATTTCAACTCGAGTATTTATGATGCCGGTCAAATCAATAACCAACATGATGCATTGAAAGTATTGTCTCTTTATATCAAAGGGCAGACGATTACAAAGACATTGCATATATTAGCAGATTATTTCTTACCACATGTCGGTGAAATGAACTTTTTAGAGAAGGCGTACCAACTCGGCTATATGGTTCAACGTCTTTTATATGTAGCATCCGGTATAGAAGAACCAACTGATCGGGATAACTACAAATTCAAGCGTGTTGAATTGATCGGGCCAATGATGAAGGATCTTTTTCGAGAATATTATGCAAACCAGCAACATCACATTCGTCTGACATTCGAACGAATTTATGATCCAAGTCAAGCAGAATACAATGATATATCCACATTGATTTACCGGAATTACAAGGACGTATTTCGAGACAGAATCGTAGAAACTGGGTTTAAGAAAGCCTTTAAAGGGGATTGGGGATCGGAACAACACACGAAGCGAATTGGTGTAACACAAGATTTGAACCGTTTGTCTCATAATGGAATGATTAGTCATTTACGAAAAACGAACTTACCAATGGACGCAAGTATGAAGATAGTTGGTCCACGATTACTACACAATACACAATGGGGATTGATCGATCCGATTGATACACCGGATGGTGGAAATGTAGGACTACATAAGCATCTGGCAATCATGTCTTATATAACTCCCGAATTGTCTCGTCAACCGATGTTACAATGGTTACAAGAAAATACATCTGTCAAACCGTTGTCTCAATGTATCAGTACACAGCTTTCGAACATAACCAAAGTCATCGTAAATGGGTATTGGTGTGGTGTGGTAAACGATCCGCTTACACTAATAAAGGAAATGAAATTACATCGACGACATGGTTTGTTGCCTATATATGTAAGTATATCGTTTGAAATTCGTAAGAAAGAACTACAAATATATACAGATGGTGGTCGTTTGTGTCGTCCGTTGTTTTACAAAGATGATATTAATGAAAAGTTTATATTTGAGACACCTGAATGGAAACGTATATTGGATGTTATTGAAAAAGAGGAAAAACAGGTATGGAGACATGTGATTAGTGGATTCCACGCAAAAGCGGATTCTGCTTTTGATCCGTTATTAGGGAAGATTTACAAATGGGAAGACTTGTACAAAGGCATTTCGAAAGAGAAGATACAATCCAACAAAGCATTATTAGAATATGTGGATACAAATGAATCCGAAAATGCATTGATTGCCATGAATAACGAGACATTGTTGTCGTCGCCCTTGAATTATACACATCGAGAACTTCACGAGTCCACTATGTTCGGGGTACTTTCGAACTTGATTAATTTCCCAGAAAACAATCCGGCAACTCGTAATTCGTTTTCTTGTGGTCAGAGTAAACAAGCTTGTTCTATGTATAGTACGAATCACCAAGTTCGTATGGACAAAACCGCGGTTTTATTGAACTATGGTCAAGTTCCGTTGGTAAAATCGAGATATATGCAATACATCAACAACGAGGAAAATCCTTACGGTGAAAATGCGATTGTCGCAATCATGTGTTATACAGGTTACAATGTGGAAGATGCGATTCTAATCAACGAAGGTGCTTTACATCGGGGATTATTCCGTACGACATACTACACAACATATGAAGGACACGAAGAAAAGGAAATTAAACGCGAACAAGTCTCAAAAGAAGTTTTATTTTCAAACATAGAGAAGACTACAAACATAACCGGTACAAAAGAGGGGTATGATTACAGTATGTTGGATGAGAATGGAATGATTCGTGAGAATACAGATGTAACAGATAAGACCATTTTGATCGGAATGAGTTCGATGATTCCCAACAAAGATGCACGCAAAGATAGCTCCAAAAAAACGAAGAAGGGGCAATTGGGTGTAGTGGACAAGGTGTTTATGACGGACGGGGAAGAAGGTCAGCGTATTGCGAAAGTGCGTATTCGAGAAGAGCGGTTGCCAAACTTGGGTGATAAATTCGCGTCGCGAGCAGGTCAGAAAGGAACGGTTGGTATGGTGATCCCGGAAGAAGATATGCCTTACACGCAAAATGGCTTGAAACCGGATATCATTATAAACCCACATGCGCTTCCATCGCGTATGACTATTGGGCAGATCATTGAATGTATTACCGGGAAATTATGTTCAATTACAGGAACATTTGGTGATTGTACTGCATATACCAACAAACCATCCCGTTTAGGTTTGCTCGGTGAGATATTAACGAAAGTCGGTTTCCATTCCACTGGGAATGAAGTCATGTACAATGGGATGACAGGTGGTCAGTTGGACAGTGAGATTTTTATTGGTCCGACATATTACATGCGTTTGAAACATATGGTAAAGGACAAGATCAATTACAGAGGAACAGGTCCACGGGCGAATCTGACACGCCAAGCGGTGAGTGGTCGTGCAAATGACGGAGGTCTACGTATCGGAGAAATGGAACGTGATGCCGTAATATCCCATGGTGCATCTAGTTTCCTACAAGAATCAATGATGAAGCGTGGGGATGAGTATTTGTTGGCGATCTGTAATACAACGGGTATGATTGCGATTTACAATCAAGCTCGTAATTTGTTGTTAAGTCCAATGGCGGATGGTCCATTACAATATACTGGATCACTTATGACAGGTGAGCAGGAAGTGCAACAAATGACACGATTTAGTAGATCATTTAGTCTTGTAAAAGTGCCATATTCGTTGAAGTTGTTGATACAGGAATTACAAGCCATTAATGTTCGCGTGAGTATCATTACAGAAGACAATATATCGCAGATAGACAATATGGGGTTTTCGCGGAACATTGATTTGGCGATGAACAAGAAAGATGCGTCGGTGTCTGATATCATTCAACAGATTAGTAAACGTTTGAATAGTACGGAGACATACAAATCGCCTATGGTAACTACACCTGAGAATTCAGCAAGCCCACAATTTGACCCGAATGCGAAGAACATATATGCTCAATACGACGATAGTGCTTCTAATATTACAAGTCCTGAATATGCATCTACAAGTCCAGCGTATGACCCTGCAGGTCCGCCGTATGACCCCGCAGGTCCGCCGTATGACCCTACAAGTCCATTTAACCCTACCCCCGTTGGTAAAACATTATTGTTTGAAGATAATCCTGAATTGCAACAATTCTATGACAATATGAAGCCGAAACACAAGGTAAAACTAGATCCTTATAGTGACAAAGAGAAACGATGGATGATAAAGCAATTATGGGCGCAGAAACAAGATAAAAACGGTACAATTGTGCAACAAAATGATATTATTGACGAGACAACAAACAGTCCGGTCATACAAAAAGGAGGTAAGGTTCATTGTAGAGGGGACTGTAAACCACAACGCGAATGGACCGTAGATAAGGTAGGAAACCATTTATATGGTATTTATACGACAGACACAGATGACTTGAATGCAGACGAACACTACAAATATGTTGATCCGAACGAGGTATACCCACTTGGTAATTATTTATTTGTAAATGAAACGGATGCGGATAGTGATTTTGAATTGCCCATTCTTCCACCGGGTGGTATGAATAGTTCAGAAATGAATAGTCAAGAGATGAATTGGACAAGTGAACCTGTAGACAACCCACATAATATGATGCAATCTATGCCTGAGAATGACCGAACGAACATCAATTTTAATCCTGTAATTAAAGTAATCACAGACGGAAATGACAATTCTCAAGGGGTAGATCCGATAAATAGTCAAACACCACAGATTCACGTGACACCTTCTGCCACAATCGAACAACCTCAAGATTACGATATTCCACAAGAACCTACAAATATAAATTTTAATGAACCAATCATTGTAAAAAAGCAATAAATTGATATATGCTACAATTATATCAATTTTTAATTTCTATCCAAAGTCGCGTTTCCGTTTTTCGGGGATCAACAGAACTACAAAAAATATAGTTTCGATTATCGATGAAAATTCCCGCAATTTCTGAGAAATCTGATTTTTGGAAGTCCTTCCAAAAAAAAACATCGAAAAAATACACTTTCTCATTTTACCAAAACAAAACACTTTTACAAAACACGAAAA
>ERZ807291.2869-NODE-2869-length-25260-cov-128.109542_pt1 | contig 25260 bp, 19 predicted proteins | sample MGYA00521257_ERZ807291 | MGnify/ENA primary metagenome ERZ807291 (study PRJEB31413, sample SAMN03169783) | marine metagenome | biome: Marine; feature: Water; material: Subsurface seawater | place: North Sea | collected 2011-04-28 | depth 1 m m ... | reverse complement strand
AGACGCAGACGCAGACGCAGACGCAGACGCAGACGCAATGGCATGATAAAGCACATTAGCAATGCACCCCATAGAGTACATTGGTAATGTACCCTTTCGGGTACATCGGTTAATCGAGAACCAAAGCGGCTAAGCGGGGGATGTATGTTCTTATGTAACACATCTCTAACTGTAACCGCAGGCGTCGACGGTAGTTGTGCATATCGTTAACGGATATGACACCACGACCATCGGAACACCAGAAGCACACGTGCACTTCTTTGGTAGTGAAGAAGACCACACGTTGTGTACCAACACACTTTGGACAGGTTTGACCCTGTACAGGTGGCTCGCAGTAAACGATGTCGGGGTTACGCGCATCACGCATTTCCCCATCAACGATACGCACAACGAGCTTTACCTTATCCCAGGCCACTGCTGCAGGAGCAACAGTAGCCTGGTTCATAGCTGTAAATACGTTCATGCACCGCCACCAACGCCGTGCATAACCATATTAGCCAGAAAAGCGCGCTCGAAAGCGTCACCTTCGTCAGCGGCCAGCTTCTCACTGAGATCCTCAAACTCAGCCTCTAATGCGACTAGCGCATCCTCTTCTGTGAGGTAGAACCCTTTGAGGTTCCAGTACACAGGTGGAGTAGGCGGGGAGTTGAACGAGTCAACCTTGGGCGCTTCGGAACGCCACTTCCACAGGTATGAACCTGCTTGCTCAACCACACCGAGTTCAGCGTAGAGGCTATCCAATCCTTGGATAAGCCCCTCCAACTTCTCAATTAAGTAGTTAACCCACCTACTTTCGTGCTCTATTTTAGGAGTGTTACCTTCCCACTCTGCCATGTGCACCTGAGAAGTGCCGTTGGTAATAGATTTGTAGTTCTCACCCTCGAACCCAATTCCTTCACACCACGCAGCCTCTTTTGAGAGTACGCTTCCGCGTACGTTATCCCATAACTCGTTTTCTGATACATCGAAATACATCAGAGACGTTTCCCGTGGCTCAGGCCGCGCCAGTACTAAGCTGTACCAATTTGCAGGGGCATTGGTACGTTCCTCGTCAAACGCGGCTGCTTCCATATCCGACAACTGGGTTATGTAAGCCTCCAATCGACCAGCAAGAACTTGACGATCACGCCAGATGCGGCGCATGCCCGCATTAATCGCCCAGCGAGTATAAGGCTTGAGCTTGCTATCCTCGAAAGGAGTAGTCAGCACATAGCAGCGCTTGCGACCTTTTTCTTTAGCTTCCGCCTTGAGAGTCGGCCCTTTGGCGTAATCCACACTGTTGAGTGCGGCAGCAGCCATTCTTTCGGTGAAGGCTTCATAGAGATCGTGGTCAGGCCACGATGTATCTTCAAACGCTGCTTCCGCATACAGTGAATCACTCCAACGGGTGCGACTATGCTCTAAGAGCAAAGCGTCGTAAGCATTGTGCATCGCCGCTATCGTTGTGGTTTCTGACTCACTGGGCTTTGCAGCCTTAGTGCTACTGTCGCCATTGTCCTGCATTTCTGCATCCCAATGACTAGATGACTCGTAATAGTCTTCCATGACTTGCGTTTCCCCATCTTCTATCCCGTACAGGTCAGCAGTGGGTGACTGACTACGCATCTCGTCAAAGTCACCAGCAACGACAGTGAGTGTGACATCTTCATAACTAAGGACGCCATCCGCCGTCTTAGTATGCGCTGCAAGGTGAGCTCGAAAACTCTCAAACTGCTGATGAATAGCATCCAATGCTAGCACCGCGATGGGCATATCTAGCTTGCCCATACCGACCAAGCCGCGTGCGTGGGCGGCAGCCTTACTCATAACCCTCTGCTGTTGCCAAACGGCATCACGTATAGGTGATGTGTTGAAAACACGCATGTCCTTGGTCATGCCTTTATACCCGGGTCTTGCTCTGAGCTCTGCAATAGCCACTTCAGGGTTGGTAAACAGGGGTTCCCATTCGGTGTCTTTAGCGGCAACTGTCTGTAAAGCCGAAACTACTTGTGGTACTGTTGTAAATGTATTCATTTTACTGCTCCTTCGGTTTAATGTTACGTACTGCAGGGGCTGTAAGAGCAGCCCCTGTTTCTTTACTACTACTTGTTACACAGCCATAGATACCGGCTGCATATATGATGGCTATCATTAGCCACTCCATGCTTGCTAACTCATACATGATCCTGCTCCTTCTCTAGTTGCTTAACTAATGCGCGTTGTAGCTGCTCGATCTTCGCTTGGATCTCAGCGGCCTTGGGCTGCTGCACTACCATTGGGCCTATCACCCTAGTTGGGTAACCTCTTCTTTCGGAGTCCAACCGTGCCCCCATCTGAGTGTTGAATACCGCAACAACTACGTCGTCCCCGTGTGCGCACTGCATTGGGTTCACACACCGAACTACCCATACCTTGCCATTACTCATGATCCTGCTCCTCTAGTAGTGAAGCAAAGGCCCGATGCCTATGCTGTATCTCTATATCCATGTCCATCATGTCCTGCTCAGCGTCCTTACTGGCTTTGATGTAAAGTGCTAATGGCTCGTTGTACTCAACGACCACATCGTCTACTACTCTTAATAAACTCATGTGCTTCTCCTTTAGTTAATGCGTAGAAATGGGGTATTAGTGTTTGATGCGCTCATGCTGAGTACACCACCTGTCTGCCCAATCTCTACCTTCTCAGGTAGTTGGACGATCACCTTGCCATCCATGATTGAAGACCAGTACAGGTCTGTCATGGCAAAGTAATGAACGGATGCTGCTTCGTGTGAAGTGAACATCTTTGCTGTGAAGCTCTCGCCTCTAACTATCTTGACTACGTGCATAAACTGCTCCTTTAAATGAAAACAAGGTTCCTTTTACTGGAAACCCAAATACCCGATCCGCATATACGAAATCGGGGTGACTCCCCCTCTGTGAGAAAGGAACCTACATAGACGACACGCAAATGTTTCTAGAAATTTGAATATTTTTTCAATATTTTTGAGGACTTTGTTGCGTAATATTAGTTCAGCTACTATTATCCAATCTTCATGTGGGACTTCCTCTAGTTAATAGCTAGTTAGGGGGTGGCAACGCCCCCTTTTTTTCATCCAACGATAAGAGTTTATGACTGATACCCCTAAGTCGATTTACGATACACCTTTAGATCTGACTTCCCCCGAAGCAGAACTTGAAATGCGCGGCTTAGAAATCGCGTCACAAGCCAACGGACACATACACGACCTACGTAATTTAAATGCACAGGAGACTAATCTTGTTGCTGGAATTTCGATGGGCCTGACTAAATTGGCAGCAGCCAAGCGAGCAGGGATGGGTGTTTGCAAAGCAACGAACCTACTCAATGACCCTGCGGTGAAGCATCACTTGGAGATGTTGCACCAAGACCGAATGGACATAGCCAGTGAAATGGTGAAATACGATATGGTCGATGCCCACATGGACATTGAGATGGGTAAAAGGATGTCCGCTAACGCAATGGAATGGTTTCGCGGTGTAGAAATGCAGATGAAGTTGCACGGGTTGTCACAAGATAAACAAGTCATTGATGTAAACGTGACGAATATACAAAAAGTAGATCAGTTAGCAGAACTAGATGACGCATCATTATTGAAGTTAATGGGTGCAGCCAGCGACAGCCTTATGGCACAAGCCCATGACATAACAGATGCTGAGTACGCTGATGATCAAGCATAAGAAAGGTAAGCGTTGCCCTACGTGTGATACAGATCAGACGTTGTTTGCGTCAGAGAATACTTGCGTTAAGTGTGACTTTGCACAAGACGTGACCGACAGCGCACAGGCTCGAAAAGAGGCAGTGCCTAAGAAACCCTTAGTGGCTAAAACGAAACGAAAGCAGCTTAAAAAAGCAGTGGATCGGCCCACGCATCGAGAGATAGCTGCGCAACAAATCATTGACGATGAAAAGGCAGCGGCTGACGCATTTAATGCGAAAGAAGAAGCTAAACTTGAATTAATGCGACGAGAGTTATGCCGTCGTCGATTACTACCATTCGTAGAACGATTTAATGACCAGTACGAAGCAGGGTGGGTGCATAAAGACATCTGCGCTCGATTAGAACAGTTCTCTAAAGACGTTGCTGATCGTAAAAGCCCACGATTAATGCTTTTTATGCCACCGCGTCATGGCAAAAGTGAGCTTGCGAGTAAAACATTCCCTGGCTGGCACTTGGGTCGTCACCCAGAGCATGAAGTAATCAGTTGCTCGTACACGGGTGATTTGGCAATGGACTTCTCGCGCAAGGTGCGTGAACTCCTACGTGATCAGCGTTATCACCAAGTATTTAAAGAGACTAAGTTAGACAAAGACAGCCAATCTGCACAGCGATGGAACACGACAAGTCGAGGTGGGTATGTGGCAGCGGGCGTGGGTGGCCCGATCACAGGACGCGGAGCCCACGTTTTAATCATCGACGATCCGATTAAGAACCGCGATGACGCAGAATCAGAAACAAACCGCTCTAGTATATGGAACTGGTACACCTCAACAGCGTACACACGACTTGCACCAGGAGGCGGAGTACTCATAATTTTAACGCGTTGGCACGACGATGATCTGGCAGGGCGCTTACTCACTAAAATGAAAGAGAATGAAGGCGATGAATGGGACGTTATACAGTATCCAGCGTTGGCAACAGAAGATGAAGCTTTCCGTAAAAAGGATCAAGCGTTACACCCTGAACGCTACGATGAAACTGCTTTGCTACGTATTAAGCGTGCTGTTGGGCCTCGCGATTGGAGTGCTTTGTATCAGCAAAATCCTGTTGCTGATGATGGCGAGTATTTTACCAGAGACATGTTTCGATGGTATAAGCCCACGGAACGACCTAGCCTTGACGAGTTACACACTTACACCGCGTGGGACTTGGCGATTGGCAAAAATGAAGCGAACGATTTCACAGTGGGGATCACAGTCGGCGTCGACCAGCAAGACAGCATCTGGGTACTCGATGTCAAACGATTCAAGAAAGGCTCGCTTGAAATAGTGGAAGCAATCTTGGACATGTACGTGCGCTGGAAGTCAAAGATTACAGGCATTGAGCGGGGTCAGATAGAAATGGCGATGGGGCCGCTACTAAACCAACGCATTCGTGAGCGGAGCTTATATTCATTTTATTACGAAGGATTAAAGCCTGGTAAAAGAGATAAGCAAACCCGTGCACGATCTATCCAAGGTCGAATGCAGCAGGGCATGGTGTATTTCCCCAGCGGAGATGACACAGTACAACTGATGGTGAATGAGTTTTTACGTTTTCCAATGGGTGTACACGATGATTGCGTGGATGCTTTGGCGTGGATTGGATTAATGCTCGATGACATAGTGACACCTAGAGCCGTGGTTAAGAAACCCGTGCAAGGCTGGCGCGAGAAACGTCTGGCAGGGCTGTTAAGCAGTCATAATAGGCGTTCTTCCATGAGCGCATAGAGTTCGTAGCCCTAAATAACTTAGTTTTTTGGGGTATCGGAGGTGATGGGGTGTCGCCAAAGACGGGTGGGTGGAAGGCCCACACCTTTTGAAATTAGAATTGAGGCGGTAGAATAGCAGCTCAACTACTTTCGATGCATATATTATTACTGGGCATTTTTAGGATCGCAAATGGCACACGGAAAAGTAAAGAAGGAACCTTCACAGGTCGCATACGATAATTGGAAACGCTACGTCCGCTTACGCGACAACGGGCACAGTGAGTATGTTGGCTTAGCTAAGAAGTATGATCGTTTCTACTGCGGTGAGCAGTGGGATTCAGGTGATGCGAAGAAACTTGCAGATGAAGGCCGCCCAGCCTTAACCATTAACACCATACTATCGACAGTGAACACAGTATTAGGTGAGCAGACAGCAAAACGCGCAGAGATGAATTTTAAACCGCGCAGTAATGGTAATGAAGATACGGCAACTGCGTTGACCAAGGTTGTCATGCAGATTGGTGACAATAACAAATTGGATTGGGTGGAGAGCCAAGTCTTCTCAGATGGATTGATCCAAGACCGAGGTTATTTCGATGTACGGATTAATTTTGATGACAGTATTCAAGGTGAAGTTGAGATTAACTCACTTGACCCGTTGGATGTATTAATCGACGTTGACGCAAAAGAGTACGACCCTAAGACATGGAACGAAGTGATTACCACACGCTGGTTGTCACTTGACCAGATCGAGGGAACTTACGGCGCAAAGATCGCGGACTCATTACAAGCATTAGCTGTGGGTGGTGATGTGTACGGCGGTGACAGTGTTGCGGTGGAAGATAATAAGTTTGGTGACTCTGCCAGTTTTGATCTTACTGATGATGGGGCTACTGATAAAACCATACGCAGTGTGCGCGTCGTTGAGAGACAGCATCGCCGTATGTGCATGTCGGAATGGTTTATTGATCCGCAGTCAGGTGATATGCGACCCGTTCCTGAAACTTGGGATGATACCAAGCGACAGGAATTTGGGCAGGAGTTTGGGTTATTTATCCAAAAACGGCTGGCTCCTAGAGTCCGTTGGACAGTGAGTGCCGATAAAATTCTACTGCACGATGAATGGTCACCCTATAAGACATTTACCGTTGTGCCGTATTTCAGTTATTTCCGCAGAGGTAAGCCTTTTGGAATGGTGAAGAACTTGATTTCACCGCAAGAGCAACTCAACAAGATTAGTTCTCAAGAATTACACATCGTTAACACCACCGCTAACAGTGGATGGATTACCGAAGAAGGTTCCTTAGTCAACATGACTAATGAAGATTTGACTGAGCGTGGCGCTGAGACAGGTCTGCACATCGTACATGCGCGTGGCACCGCTCCGCCATCTAAGATTCAACCGAACCAGATACCTACTGGCATTGATCGTATTACGCAGAAGGCTGCGCATAACATCAAGGAAATCTCGGGCGTATCGGATGCCATGTTGGGTTATGAGTCTGCCGAAGTTTCTGGTGTTGCTCTTAAATCAAAGCAGCAGCGTGGACAGATACAAATACAAGTACCGCTGGATAACCTTGCGCGTACCCGACACATGCTGGCAGAGAAAATACTCGAACTGGTACAGCAATTCTATGTTGAAGAACGCTTGATTCAGATTACGAATCCCGAAATGCCCGACCCAGCACAGTCTGATGCGCAAGAGCAAATAATGGTTAATCAGATAACACCTGAAGGCACGATCATTAACGACCTGACCTTGGGTGAGTACAGCGTAGTGATTAGTACACAACCTGCTCGCGATAACTTTGAAGAGAGTCAGTTCTCTGAAGCGTTGCAGCTCAGGCAGGCTGGCGTGATGATTCCTGATTATCGCGTGGTTGAGTACAGCCACTTAGCACAGAAGAAAGACATTGCAGAAGAGATTAAGCAACTAACAGGGCTTGCTGCACCGAGTGAAGAAGAAATGCAGATGCAACAGCAGCAGCAAGACATGGCGATGCAAGCCGCTCAACTTGAGTTATCTAACCTTGAAGCTGATCAAGCTCTTAAAGAAGCGCAAACAATGCTGTCTATGGCGAAAGCTGAAGAACTTGGTGAGGACGGCAACTTACATGAGCGTGCATTGGAAGAGTTGAATGCGAAGGTGCAGTTGAAACGTGAAGAGTTAGAGGCTCGAATGAAGTTAGCTCAAATCACTGCACAGACTCGTCAGCAGGATTCGATTACTCGCACTGCGGTATCGCTGATGCAAAACGATCAAAAAGAGCGTAGTGCTCTTGATGCAAAGAAAACCCCAAGCAAGACCACTTAACCCCAAAAAATAGGTGAATTATGTCCGAAGCAAACGCAGCAATAGATATGCAAAATTACTTACCAGAAGAAACTGGCTCTGAAGATTATGATGATCTTAAAAGTTTAGATTTTGGCAATGAAATTGAAGAAGCCGCCGTTTCTGAAGCCACAGTTGAAGAAGTAGTCGAAGAAGTAGTTGACGAAGTAGTCGAAGAAGAAGTAGTCGAAGAAGAGGTAGTTGACGAAGAAGTCGAAGAAGTAGTTGACGAAGTAGTCGAAGAAGTAGTCGAAGAAGTAGTCGAAGATGCCAAAAAGCACATGATTCCTAAGCGGCGTCTTGATGATGTTGTTGCTAAGCAGCGTAAAGCTGAACAAGAAGCAGCGGAATTACGCAAAGAGTTAGCTGAAGCTTTGGCTAAAGCACAGGCGATTCCTGCAATTGATGTGCGTGCACTGTCAAAGCAACGTAACGAAGCCGTACTTGATGGCGACTTGGATAAAGCAGCAGAAATTGATGAACAGTTGCACGCAGCTACTCAGCAAACTGCTTCTGAACCTATCGACATGGACGCTTTAGAAGCGCGTGTGGAAGCGAAGATGGAATTAAAGTCGACGCTTACATCTGTTTTTAAGGAATACCCACAGCTAGACACAGATTCTGACGTTTTTGATGAAGACTTGAACGCAGAAGCACTGGTGTTTCAGAGTGCTTACCTAAATCAAGGTTATTTACCTGCCGAAGCGGTTCGCCGTGCGGCTAACGCAGCAGTCCGTGTGGTTCGCCCAGAGCTTTTGACTGAGACAGCGGAGCCAAAGGCGGCTGTTAAGACTCGAAAGACTAACGTAAAAGGTAATGTTGAAGCCTCTAATGCTCAGCCTCCGAAAATGAACCAAGGTGAATCTGGTGGAAAGACCAGTTCCGAAATGGTCGACATTACGAAGCTGACTGATGAGGAATTTGACGCATTACCTGAAGCGACACGCGCTAGAATGCGGGGTGATTTGGTTTAAATGTTGTGAAATAGTAGTTCAGCTATTATCATTCATTTCAGTAGTAGCTCAGACGATACATGAGCTCGACCAGCGCGGTGCGTTAACCGCGTTGTGATCGCCCACATTAAAAGGCGTGTTACTTCGTTGTCCTCACGATACGGGAACCCAGAACTGGTGCATAAGGCTCCAGTTAATTTGCACATTTTTGTTTAAATAAGGTACATCAAAATGGCTACAACCAATTTTGCGGCCCTTACTAGCGAACAAAAGACTGCATGGGCTCGTGACCTTTGGCGCGTCGCTCGTAATACGTCTTTTGTTAACCAATTTGCTGGTAAAGGCCATAACGCGATGGTTCAACGTATTGAGACGTTGACCAAATCCGAGAAGGGCGCTCGCGCCGTTCTAACTCTAGTTGCTGACTTAGAAGGTGATGGTATCGCAGGTGATGCTACGCTGGAAGGCAATGAAGAGGCCATGAAAGCGTATGACACAGTGATCCAGATTGATCAGTTGCGTCATGCTAACCGCTTACAAGGTCGTATGGCTGATCAGAAATCCATTGTTAACTTCCGTGAGCAATCACGCGATAAGTTAGGTTATTGGATGGGTGATCGTCTTGACCAAATGGCATTCTTGAGCATGAGCTCATTGCCATACACTTTGAATACCAACGGCTCAACTCGAGCGTCTAACGTACTTAGCACTTTGGAATTCGCTCCAGCTGCTAACGTAGCGCCGTCGGCGAACCGCTGTGTTCACTTAAAATCTTCAGGCGTAACCGCTGGCACTGGCTTTGCTGCTGCTGATGGCGTACTTACTGCGACGACCTATAAGGACATCGTAAACTTGAAGGCTCATGCTAAGGATAACTATATTCGTGGCATTAAGGGTACAGGGGGTGATGAGGTCTATCATTTGTTTATGACTCCACAGGGTATGGCTCAGTTAAAGCTAGACGCTGATTTTATTGCCAACGTGCGCCATGCTGGTGTTCGTGGTGATAAGAATAGTCTATTCAAAGGCACCAACTCAGTAATGGTTGACGGCATGATTATCCATGAGTTCCGTCATGTGTTTGATACCCGTGGCGCTGCATCTGGATCTAAGATGGGTGCATCTGGTAATACTGAAGGCCAACGTATGTTGCTATGTGGTGCTCAGGCACTAGGCATGGCGGATTTAGGTGCGGCTTATTGGGACGAAGATTACTTCGACTACAATAACCAACCTGGCATTGCTTGCGGAAAGATCTTTGGCTTCTTAAAGCCACAGTTCAAAGGCAATCCTGCTAATCCATCATTGTTGGAAGACTTCGGCGTCATTACTGTCGACACTGCACTTTAAGTGTGAGGCTCCCTCTTTCGAGGGGGAGCCATTTTTTATCTAGGAGTTACCCACTCATGAAGTTAGTTTCCCCAATTTTACAAATGGTTGCTTTAAATGGCGTTGCAATCCGTATGGAAGCAGGCGTTGAAATGGACGTTCGCGAATCACTTGTTGTGTCAGCATTGGCACAAGGGTGTACCAGAGTTGGCGCAAAGAAAGCGACTAAAGTTAAGAAAGCACCTGAAACCAATCCTACGCTTGATGCGTTAGCGCAAGTGGTAGAAGAAGGCAATCCTGATAATTTTGGTCGTGATGGCACGCCAAAAGTAAAAGCGATTGAGAAAGTATTAGGCTACGACATCAGCGCCGCAGACCGCGACGTTGCATGGAACACATTCCAAGAGGTTTAACTTAAATGACTATTGCTATCTCATCAATTTTGAGCCGAGCTTCGACTCTCCTACTGGATGAGACGGCAGTAAGATGGCCTCAAGCTGAGTTGTTGAATGCAGTTAATGATGGTGTGTTAGAGATAGCCACCATGAAGCCGCTTTTGTTTACGGCAAGAGCGACTATGCCGCTGGTTGCTGGGGTCTATCAAACGATCCCTGCTGGCAAGCGTCACTTACATCGTGTGATCTCGAATCAAGCTGGCCCTGTTGTGCGTTTAGCAAATCAAAAAGATTTAGATTCACAAGAACCTAACTGGTATGCAAAGCCTCAAGTACCCACTGTTAAGTATGTGATTTTGGAGCGTTTGGATGGCAGAAACTTTCTATGCTACCCGCCTAACAATGGCAGTGGGCAATTAGATGCTGTATTTACTGTTGATCCGCCCAGTTACGCTGCTGACGCGTCGATTGATATAGATTCGACCTACGGCAACCCTTTGCTGTCCTTTGTCCTTCACAGGGCGTTTTTGAAGGATGCAGACACATCTGATGAAGCTAAGGCTGCGGCCTATTACGAATCATTCACTAAACAGATGGGTGTATCGGTCATTGGCGATGCGCAAGCGAAGGAAATTTAGATGGCTACAGTTACATTTGAAAGTATTATTCCTGAAATATTACCTTTAGTGCCTGATTGCACCGATCTTATTATTATTCGAGCGCTTCGACGCTCTTGTGAAGAGTTCCTGACTAAATCATTAGTTTGGCGTGTGGATTTAGACGAGCACACTACAGAGATTGGCGAACCCATTGTTGAGCTTGATATTCCAAAGAATGACTTGCGGGTTACTCAAATCAAGTCCGTAACTATTGCTACTAAAGACATTACTCAAATTAGTGATGATCAGAAAGCACCAAACCCAACAGAGACTTTTTGTTCGCTGATTAATTTTGGAAAGGCTCTGCGTTTAACACCCATTCCTAGACTTGCATCTCCAATGCTATTGAAGGTCGTACTTTCTACGACTCCAAACTCGTCAGGGGTTGACCGTGATGTTGAGACTCATATCCACGAACATTTAATTGATGGGGCATTAGCTCGTTTATATGCAATGCCGGGCATGCCTTGGGCGGATAGTTCGTTAGCGGCATATCACGGCGCTATTTTTCAATCCGCTATTATAGAGATGCGAGGCCGTGCGGAAAACAACAACGGACGCGCAGTACGCACAGTGAGTTATGGAGGCCTGTAGTGTTTCACTTCGACCCGATCACCCCTTATCGAGTTCGTGACAAACATACTTATTACGCAAGTGGTATTTCTGACGCCATAGATAAGGGCGGTAGTGACTGTATGACAGAAGATGTCATGCGTGCAATTTACAACGGCAAGGTCTATTTGTACGACATTATTTCTGAAGAGGGCGATGATCTTTTTGGGTTTATTGTCATGCAGGAATACACGGATTGTTATTCTGAAAAAGCGGTACTCCATGTCGACTATGCGTATCTGTCTCAACAGAGCAGTGGGCTTATGAGGCTTTATCAATCTTTACCCTTGTTTGCTGCGGCTAAAGGCTTTGACCAGATTGTGTTTAGTAGCAATCGAAAAGGCTGGGAGAAGTATCGCAAGATAACAGGCTTTAACGGGGAAACCCGCGTTTTCTATAAGGATTTACAACATGGCTAGCGCACCGCAGCAACAGCAAACTCAGCAAGAACGCGATCAGATCAAGCTAGGTCAGGAACAGACTCAACGCGCTCGGACTAAATCAGCGCCCTTGCTTGCTGATTTCCAGAAGAAAATGAATCGTGATGACTCTTCTCGTTTAGGGGGAATGGCTGCAGCTGATGTGGCCCAAGCCGCTGGTATGGATCGCACAGGTCAGCAACTTGCGTCAGGGCAAGGTGGCGGTTTTGGTTCTACAGGTTATGGGGCGCAGTTATCACAAGCAACCAACAACGCAAGTAATGTCGCTTTAAGTCGTCAAGATTCAATGAAGTCTAACTACGGAGAACTCGGCAATAAGAAGAACGTCAATGCGGTGGCAAGTCTTAAATCAGGGGCAGCGGCTGCTTCTGGTGTTGCTGCCGCCGAAGCCAATGCATCTATGACAAGGCAGAACGCGATACTGGATGCAGCGACAGGGGTTGCTACTGCATACGGACTAAAGAACCTTGATAAGTTTGATGCTGCTGATTCTAATTATCAAAGATCAAGAAAAGCGCTAAGTGGCACAGGTTCTCCGTTTAACCATGACGGGTCTCTTCCTGATGAGTCGGGAGTCCGTAAATCGTTAAGATTGAGAGATAAACGAAATAATATGCCTGGTGCATCTTTGTTTACTAAGTTAGGGAGTTGGTAATGGCTAGTGCAGAAGAAGCATTAAGAAAGAGCCAAGAAGCGGATCAAGCAAGCTATAAAGCGAACTTTCAACAGCAACTGGATGATTACGCTGCGAGTGCTTTAACAGACCGCACCTTGATTGATCGTGCTGATTTTAATTCTCAGATGGCGGCTAAGGCGGCAAAAGGTGTCAATGATCGGAGTCGAAGTCGAGCAGGCGTATCGTTATCTGGTCAGGCAGCGAAACAATCAAAACGATTGGGCGATATAACTACTCGGCAGTTTACAGATCATGCAAAGAACTCTGCGGTATTGGATCAAGACGAGCGTAATACCCGAGTACTTGGTGATTCGCTCAACATGTACAACGATCTTAATCAGACAGGCTCTGATGCGCTCCGTCATGCTGCGGGGCTTGAAGCAACTCGTATCTCAGGTAATAAGAAACGCAGTGCTAACGCATTTGCAAGTAATTTAGGCACGGCGACTAGCCTAGCTTCTATGATGATAATGGGATAACAGGAAAGAATAACTATGGCTACTTTAGATAATGTCTGGGCAATGTACATGGGGCTCAAAGATCGGCGCCGTCAGGCAGAACGGGATCAAGTGGCAGATGATAAATACGCAGATCAGCTTCAGCAGCAAGCACTAGGCAATATCAGGGCCGACGAACAACTGCGCTTGAACCAAGATGCGGCTGAGCGTGCAAAAGCAAAAGTCGTAGAGGATAAACGAATTTATGAGGATGGTCAGAAAGGTAGAGACAACGCATTATTGATACAAGAGCAGTCGATAGAAGCTAGTGATGTTGACCTAGACATTAAGAAAAAGAAGATTACGGGTAAGCAGGCTGAAAACCTTGTACTTAGAGCAAGTCGTGAGGGGGCACAACAAGCACTGAATGATCCTGCTCAGATGCCTGTAGTCGAGGATTTAATTGCCGATATATTGGAGGGTCAAGGCTTTCTACCTGAAGGGACTACATTTGCAGGGTTTGAAGAGATTGCAGGGCCGGGTCGCGATGGCAAAAGTACGAAAGTATTTGTACCGATGATGGAAGATGCAAATGGGCAGAAGACGGACATTGGGCAGATGCTTGGTGGTGAGGGCGCAGATGCGTTTACAGCGGAACAGATTGTAGCCTTTATAGAGCGTGCAGGTCAGGCTGATTATGGAGCTAACACTTCAATGGTCATTGATTCGGCGACAAATCAAGCTATGGCAGCCCAAGAAGCTGACTCTTTGAATGCTCAACAACTAGGACAAACTACTACTGCTTTGTCTGGGCAGCAGCAACAGCAAACACAAACAGATCCGACTTTAACTCAAGGCTTGGGAGAGAACCTAAGCGCTGATATTAATGACCCAGCAGTAGACCCAGCAGTTAGATTTGGAAGCAATCGCCCTGGTCCTCTTTACACAGGGGCAAAGACAGGCGGGCGTGCTTATAATAGAGACCCCGATGCGCAAGAAATAGCTGCGAATAGATTGGTTTATAATATTTTTAAGAACCCTAGTTTGGTAGCTAATAATTACCCTAAGAGCATGATGGGTGTAACTCAAGCGTTAGTTGATGAACTCGACATGACTCCCGAAGAGGCTCAAGCCTATGTTAGTGAAATGTATGGAAGTAACCAAGGGCAAGGTGTAGATGGTTTTATAGATCAGTTGGCGGAAGATCCACTTACTACGGGAGAAGCTATTGGTGAAGTAGCAGATACAGCATCTACAGCTGTTGGTGGATTAGCTGGAGATATATGGAGTGGTCTGAAGCGTTATGGTGGGCAGGCTGTGAACAGTACAGTTGCTCTAGGTCAAGATATTTCTGCGGGATATAATGGGGTGGCATCTAAGGCAGATTGGGATAATACTGATCCTGGTTCATCAGACCAACAAGCGCAAACACAAGCCTATTTGGATCAGCAGAAACTTATAAAGATTAATGACGAACGACAAAAACTGAGAGACCAAAAAACTGAAGAAGCTACCCTTGAGGGCAAAACGGATAAGAGTAAAAAACAATTAGCTTCAGAGGCTGAGGTAGAAGCTACATCGCAACTAGCCTCTACAGAAATTACTACTGAACAAGTGGCCGCTGCTCAAGAACGAGTTGTTGGAAGTACAGTGAAGGGAGGTTCGACTGTTAGCGCTGGTACGTTGGCAAGCCGAGCTGTGGATATGCTTATTCTTAAAGAGGCAGGTTTTACTATAACCAATAAGGACATGGTGCGTTATCAATTAACAGGGCGTGCAAACCCTGTGGAAGTTCCTTCGATAAAAACTTCAACAGTGACATTTGATGGCGTAGTGCATCAAGTAAGCGTTGACCCTGACAATCCATCTAAAAGTATTTATACCCCTCTAGGTGATAGCGCGGCGACAACTAGTGCATCGAGAGCAGCAACCGCTGCGGATGAAGCCGCCGTTGAAACTCATAACGAAGGCGCTATGGGTGGAGCAATTACCAAAGGATTAGGTGCTGCAGGGATCGTAGTTGACGGGAAAGAAGTGGGCCAATTTATGCCACGAGATGAGTTTGATAAGTACATGAATCACATGATGACTGTAAATAAAACTCAGATTGATCAAATCTATAAATTGAATTTAGTTAAGGGACAGCCTATTAGTGCGGGCCAGACTCACTTACTTTCTATATTAGCCCAGCATCTTGCACAGGAAGTTGCTAAAAGTGGACCAGGCACTGATGGAGTGTGGGGTATGGGTGGGACAACAGGTTCTAATCATGTTGGTGATTTTGGTCGACTTGTTAAAGCCGCTGCGCCAGATACGGGTATCTACGTTACTGGGGGAGGCGTGAATGGGTACGAATCTGTTGATGATATGGTCAAGTTGCTAATGAAGCAGTTCCCGTATATTACTAAAGCACAAGCTACTGCAGATGCGCATAAACACCTTAAAAAGAAGCAAGACCTGAATCAATAGAGATTAAAGAATGTCTAAATATGTTGCGTATTTACAAGGGTTAGACCGCGTTGCAGCGACTGAGCGTGAGAATCAAACTGCAGCATCTCTTGATTTTTTAGAAATACAAGGGACAGCGGCAGATCTAGAAAATGGTAGTACAGGTCTAGCGACTGACTCTCCGTTTGGTGAGGTTTATGACGGCGATACTACCCGTTCTGCTACGCATCGTGTTCGCTTTGAAGGGGGCGATACGGCTGAGATTAATACGTCAGGAAAAGATGCAGGGTCAGCGGAACCTTTATCTATTGAGGCACAGCAACGTACTAGAGAATTATTACTTTCTGGTAAATACGTCGAGAGGGATTCGGGCAAAAAAGACCATCACGGCAGGGTGCTGGGCAATTACGTCGATGAAGAAGGCAATACCATCATGGAGCAACTACTCCGTGAAGGACTCGCCACGCCCACTAACTTCAATAAAAACAGTATCAATAATCATTTAGCGTTTGCGGAGTCAGTCGATGCCGCTGAAAATGGCACGCTACAACCCCCGAAGAATGCCATCGACTATGGCGAAGTGACCATTGACCAATCCACCCATGTTCGGGATTACCGTAACTTTGCACAAAGAGCGGTGGATAAAGGCATTGATAAAACCCAAATGAACTTATACCAATTCACTGAGTTAGTGGGTGAAATGGCGGGCGTTGATTTGATGAAAGAATGGGGGGAAGAAGGCGTCATTCGGAATATGATCGAAGCGTCAAAAAGCCCTTCTGAGTTTGACTCTTACGAGGACGTTGATACTTCTTCTATAGAATCTATTGGGCGATACGTTATAGAAAAAACATTAGAAAACGCTCCAAATATTGCGACGGATATAGGTATTGGGGCTGCGGCTATTGCATCTGGGGTAGGTATCCCTGCGGCTATTGCACTAGCTACAGGCCGAAGTTTTATTAAAAAAATAGGTTGGAGAGCAGCAGGTAAAGCAGGTTTGGTTAGCTCTATGGGTGCTCAGATGATGGGCGAATCCCGACATACACAATTGGCAGAAGGAGTAGATAATCCTTTATTGGCAGTTGCTACGGGTCTGAGTAACACTGCTTTAGAATTCAGAGGATTCCAGAGTATTTATAAAGGGCTTATGCCTGAAATGGGGACAATAAAAAATCCTGTCGACTTAGCTAAGCATATTGCTAAACGGGCAACAATTTCGTCAGGAGTGGAAGGTAGTACTGAATGGTTACAGGAGTTGACCAATCAGCTGGCTATAAAAATGGTTAAGCCTGAACACGATGTTGATTGGAATCAGTTAACCGAGTCTTTCTTTGCAGGCGCAGCAGCAGGCGGAGGCATGGGTACTGTTTCGGGTACTGCAGGCGGGTCGTATGGTTTGATGAAGACTATCGGCGAGAACGTGCAAACGCGCAGGGCTATGGACGGCACAATTCCTGAAGCGCCTATTCAGATACAAGCCCAGCTTAAATACATTACTGATCCTAACGCTGGGCTTGATTCAGTCTATGCCGCAGACCCAGAAGCTGCCGATAAAGTCACCTTGCCTGAAGGAGTGGTAGCGTATAAGCATGAATCGGGCGTACTGTTTTCTTCCAATGAAGCTAAGGGTAAAGCGTTTGAGCAAGATGGCAACAAAGATGCTAAAAGCACATTAGGATACGCAGAGACTAAAGAAGAGATTATGGCAACAACCAAGGCTGAGGATTTAAGGTCTGTGGTTGCACGGAATTCAGAGGGGGTTGCAGTTGGTTATGAAATGACAAGCGTAGCTAATGCGCCCAATGTTGAAGCGGCAATGAGTGAGCGTTATGGTAAAGATGTAGATATAGCAACATTAGACGGCCCTCAGACTACGCAATACCTGAGTGAGCGACAAGAACTTTTTAACGAAGACATTCGTGTGCGCGCTGAAGAACGTAAAGGGTTAAATCCAGAGGGCGGGCAAGTCAACGCTAATGAGGCTGCGCCAGCCCCAATGGAAGTGCCAGCAGATAAAAAGGGTAAGCCAGCAGAAGGCAAAGGCTCTAAGTCGATGCGTGATGATGCAGGTAAGCTGCGTCCTTTAGGCGACTTAATACAAGAAGCTATTAATGGTGATATTTCACAAGAAGAGATTGTTGCTGAAGCTAAGAAAGCTGGCGTTGAGTCACGGCCCACCACTAAAGGGGCATTTCCTCGTCAACGAATTATTAATGCAATCATCGCCGCAGATAAAGCCAAGCGGGAAGATGCAGGTCAAAAAGCAGCTTACAGTCAAACTCAATCGGAAAGATCAGACTTAGAAGCTGCATCAAATGATGCACTGGCACAGATGGCGGAAGAACGAGGCGTATCGATTGCTCCTGAGAATCCTATAGTCGGAGGGGCAAAGGGCGCTGCATTCCAAGTGGCTTCTGCTCTTATAGGTAAGCTGAATAACACCAAAGGCAGCTTCATAGGGTCGTCTTGGGAGAAGCTAGATTTTTTATTCGATGCAGGTACTGACACAAAGAAAGGCAAAAAAGAGTCTAGTGCTAAGTATGCCCAACGCTTATTACTGGCGGTTAAGGTTAAAGAAGGGCAGCTTAGGGCTGATGCGATTGCTGAAGGGCTAAGTACGTTAAGCGATTATCAGTTGTCTGAACTAGCCAATGAGTTTTATCTGAATAAGGTGAAGCGTGACACGGGTAAGATCATTGAGACTACGCGTGAAGATGACATACGTCAGTTACTAGCAGACATTTCGGAGCGAGAAAGCAAACCAGCTAAACAACAAGCGAAGGTTGAAGAAACCACAACGAGTAAAGTCCGTAGTGCGGTTAATCGCCGTAACAATAAACGCCCTGAGTCTGGGCCTAAAGAACAATCCCAAAAACAGAGAGCGGCTGTTAACTGGGAAACGCTACATAATACTGTTCGTTTGCTTATGCAAGAGCAGTTACCTAAAGATTCAGATCGTTCAATGGATGGCTTACTACAAGTGCTCATTGGCATGAACTGGGACTCCAAGTTGGTTCGTGACGAGATTGTTGCGCAATTAACTGAACTCAAGCGATTCTACGAGACTAATAACCTCAATGATTATGTGATGGGTAAGGGTGAAAAATTCAGTACGAGAGTAGATAAACTGATCAAGATGGCTAACTCTCATAAGGCTCCTAATCTCAGGAAGGCTGTAAATCACCCTGATAATAAGCGCTTTTTTGATATGCTTTCTTTGGTGTTTAATACGCGCCAGGAGGATGCAGCAAACAAAGAGGCAGCAGGGGCCGCTAAGATCACGTTAGGTAAATTGTTATTACGTGGACGCATAGACCTTACTTTAATTTCAGACGCGCTAAGTAAGCAGAAAGGTTTTAGGCGTAAAGCATTTGCTGAGTCTTATGTTGATAGGTTTATGCTTGATAACGCAACAGCAGTCTTCACAGCCTTAGATATGATGTCTAGAGACTCAGTTCACAGTGCAGAAAAGTTATTTGAAATGTTGAAGTCTGATATGGCTAATGCAAGGGGTAAAGTCAATCCAAATTTCCCGAGCATGATGGTTAATACGCCCATGATGGAGCGATACGTGAATAGCATTATGCAGATGTACAGCCCAGAAACTCGGCATGGCATGTCGTTTGTAGACGATATACGTAGAATATTTGCCTACTCAGAGGGTGATGCTGCAAAAACAATAGCCGCGATGACTACTAGCAAATACATTAATCGCGAAGACAGGAGCTATTACGATCTTGCGGTGGCTGAAGATAACCACAGTCGTCCTGTATCTGCAAATGCTGCAGGAACATCCCCTATAATAGAAACAGTTTCTCAAGAGCGCGCTTCTATAAATCAGTTTTTCCATACTATGTATCGGGCGACCATGCGCTTTCGTGAGGTCTTTACAGACGTTAATACGCCCTTTGTCGTAGCGGGTGAAGGAGTAGTTGCGCGGTTAGCTAAGTTCAAGGCATTAAAACCAAACGGCAGTGAATACTTAGCAGGTAAGCGAATTATTACAGTCGACTTTGAGACTTTCTTTAATACTGAGACGGGTTACTCGTTAGGTAATCCAGACCTTAGCACTGAAGCTTACATAACAGATCCTCAATTTGAAATTTTAGGACTAGCCGTAAAAGAAGGGGACACAGCTCAATACATTAAAACTGATGAAGAGATAGCGACCCTCGTAGCAGGCTGGCAGAAAGACCCAAATGTCACGCTTGTCATGCACAACGCTCAGTTTGACGCGGCTATTTTTAAAGAGAAGTTTGGGTACACTCCAAATCACATGATTGATACGATGCGATTATCAAAAGGTATCCGCTTTGAGAAGGACGCGAGGCATAAATTGGATATACTTTCCGAGTGGATGTTTCCTGATAATAAAGATCTACAGAAGATTAAAGATGGTACTAAGAACGTAGATGGTATGAAAAAAGAAGACATCGCCGCGTCTGCAAAGAAGTCAGCACAGTTTGAAGAGTATGCAATACGTGACGTTGATTCCACACAAGCCATTGCATTGAAGTTAGCGCCTTTGGTGCAGGCCGACGAGTTATCGCATCAGTCAGCTGGCATTATTAATGATGTTACAGGTCGAGTGACGGGTACTCAGGCTGAGCGTATGCACAATGGAGTCTTCGGGGATAAACGCATAGTTTGGGGGCCGCTAGAAGCTAAGTTTACTTACGCAAGGGCGGTTGCTAATAATGGGGCAAATTTACTTGAAGTGCAGTTAGAGGCAGGCAAAGCGGCTGCAAAAACAGTACTTCTGGATGCGATTGCGATTGCAAAATACTCTGACCAATCATCGGTTAAATCAGTTTCAGAAGCGCTGGAAACATTACTTGATAATTTAGCTCGTATGGCGGTTGGCTCTCAACCACGCCTTCAAGAAGACTTAGGCCCTACCGAGCCTGACGATCTGCGAAGGCAGTACACGGTCCCAAGAGTGATCCCAGATTCTTTAGTTATTTTCCAAGAGGCCGATGGCACGTTTAAGACTGTCGGGGATGCGCGTAAGGCGAACTCATTGCAACAGAACGAAGCTAACAAAGACAGTGCAATTTATAACTTCCTTGAGACCGCCCAAGACACTCTAGCAGATAAGCGCGATCAGATGGCCGCACTTATTGAAACACTTGAGGAAGAAGGCAGCGAGGAATCTTTAATTGCTGCAGAGTACGTTAAAGACTTGATGAACGATGCCCATAAAAATACGCGTAAAGAGCAAGATGTAGGGGGCGCTTTTAATACTGTGGAAACATTACGCAGTTCAGCAATCGTGCCTGACGTAGAATCAGAGGCTTACTTAGAATCTTTTGCTTTTGGCTCGAATAAACCTAATTTCGATAAGCTACAAAGACCAAGCTCTCATATTAGTCTGTATGAAGCTATCCAAGGACTATCGGCAGAGCTAATAGCACTAAATAAAAGATTAAAAGCGAAGAGCGCAACTTATCTAACAAAGGAGTCTGTCAAGAAGCCACAAGACGTTAAGTTTATTGAAGGGCTTAACACTGCAATGGAGCGAATTATCACGGAAAGACTAATACTTCGTGAAAAAGTACGGCGTTTAGTAGAAACGGGTCATTTAAATGATTACGTCAGCACCCATTCTGAGTTAAAAGGAGGCGCTTCAGAGCAGCAACATCAAGAAATTAAGGATGCAGTCAAAACTTCTATCGAGGAGGCGGGCGGTAAGAAGCTAATCGACGAAACCCTTGCTTTGTTTAAGCAACTTAAAGAAGCTCATGCTGGCAATTTGCGCAGGGAGAAAGACAAGTCTCCCACTAGTGGAAAAGATACCGGCACGAAGTTGACGAACAAGCCAGCGGGTGACATTTTAGGCGACACCGAACAAAGTAATCGTGATGGCCTAGCGTTGGATGCAGACAGTCGCTTTGAGAAATTGAAGTTCTTACCTGATCCTGTTTACAGTCAAGAGGAACAGGACGCAAAGGATGAAGTTTTCGATGAAGACGCGGATAACCCAGAAAGTATGGCTGCTGATAACCAGATGGGTAATGCCTGGGCGAATAACGACGATCCTGTCTATGAGTTCGCGGCAGTAAAAACCAGTAAGAATCCGTTTGATGGCTATGTGGTGACTCCTGACACAACAAGTTCGACTGAACTTTACAACGACCAAGATGAAGCTCGGCGTACAGGGGTTCAGACGCTTTACCCTAGAACGAAGGGTGAAGGATATGATCCTTCTTTTGCTGCTGTTGAAACGGCAGATACGTCTTATCGCGTGTATGGTGCGCCGTGGACTGACTCTAATTTGATGGCTAAAGAAGGGCAAGGTTTACCGAGCACTCGACCAGGCCCGCACCCCACACAAGGGAAGGCGAATGTAGCTACTGCCCGAAAAGCATTGTTACGTAGGTACTTTACTAAAGGGGTTAAGACGTTTGGGAATTTAGCGGCTGTACAGACTACAGTAGCCAATTTATTAAACGCAGTAGGTATCAAGCAGAATGTTGCTATTACTGATACGTCTAACGCAGCTACTATGATTAAGGATTTGGCAAAGTCAGGGGTGTTGACTGCTAAAGAAGCTAAGAATCTTAAAGCAAGATTGAAGGCAAGCATTGAGAATAAGCAGGCAGCTTACGTGAACATGGGCGAGTTTGCGATCATTATGATGCCTTCGAGTCTCACCAATACCAATGCAGCCAATATGTCTCCGCAAACATATTCAATGGTGGCACACGAAGTAGGGCATTTAGTTTATGACTTCTCTTGGGCTAATGCTTCAGCAAAGAACAAAGCCTCTATTTTGTCTGAGTTTGCTGCAGATCGTCAGAACTATAGTGAAGCGTCTGATTCGGCTGCGTTTAAAGAATGGTATGCCGATCAGGTTGCTTTGTCTTTGACCCAAGGGGTGCTTCGTAATAAGGCATACATTACTGAAGAAGATGGTTTAAATAAGGAGAAGCGCAATCGGGGTGACTTGTTAAACGTAGCTTCACATTTCCGTGAGCTAGTGAAGAAGCTGAAAGGGCTTTGGGCTGTGTTAACGAAGGCAGTGCGCTCCCCATTTAATGAGACATTCTCACAGTATTTGGATGGGGTTATCCTGCGCTCGGATGTCTCAGCTCAAGCGGCTCCTGAAACTAAGGGCGAAGTCTTGAACATGGCTAAGTTCCGCACAAAGAAGGAACCGATAACTCACAATAAATTCTTAAAGTTTGGGCATAAGATATTAGGTAACGTAAGCAGTAACTTTAAACGCTTAGATAAGAACCTTGCCGCGCTATTGTTTCAGCAAGCATCGACTATAGGCTCACGCACAGGTGAGAAGTCTTACGAAAACTTTAATATGGAGCTGACGCAGCGTTACGAAGCGCTTTACTCCACTGCTATGAAAAAGATTGGCAAACAAAAAGCGGTACGCCAAGCGTTTGATGATCTAAACAACAACAATGTTACTGAGCATTCGTTGATCTTGCGGAAGATGATTAACGATATTAACGCTGATTTGGTGGGCTACATGCCAACATACCAAGTTCGCAATGACATGATCCCGCAAGCTTTTGATCATCATCAAGTGGATGGTAAGCGCGAAGCGTTTAAAGCCATGTTGATGCAGTACGACGTCTTTAAGCAGATGGGTGATGCAGAAATGAATAGCCGCATTGCTTATCTACTCGATGGTCAAGGGTTTAACGAGCGCACGATTGCCCCTGGCAAGCCTGTCGGTGCTCACGCATTCGCTGATTCTATACTATCGGCTGTGCCTTACGCCGATCTAAAGGAATACTTAGTAATGGAGCCTGATGCAATCATGTCCCATTACATAGCGTCTGCAGCCAAACGTGCTAGTTGGGAACATACTTTTGGCGGCTATGTTATCCAAGATGATTTAACTAAAGTTGCTCGACCTTTTGGTGGTAAATGGGATGAAGGTTCAGGTCGTAAAGTCTGGAGTCCGAACAAGCGTTGGCATGAAGCGATGGGGCGTATTGAGAAGAAACACGGACAAGCTGGGGTCGATGAGGCATTGACACTACTTGATGGGGTGATGGGTCGAACTGGCACCTCAATGAACAGTAAGTTGCGCAAATCACAGGACACATTACTTAACGTAGTTAACATGAACATCTTAGCTAACTCTGGGGTTGCGTCTATTCCTGAGTTGGGTATGGCGATTGCAAGGTCAGCTAACTTGTTAAGTGTAAAAGATATGTTTAAGGGACTTGATCTTCGTGAAGCGCGTCGCATTGGTATGGACATAGGTACTGTACTGTCAAACGGACTTGCTCAGATTCAAGGCAATGCTGCAAATGAAGCATACAATGGCACTATTACTCAGAAGATGGCGAGTAAGTACTTTATTTTGAACGGGCAGCAAGCGATAACAAAGGCATCTCGTACATTTTCGACTGCATTAGGCATGAGGTACATTGAGAAAGCAGCAGATTTTAACCAACTTGAAGAACTAAATGCGTTCCATGTGACAGCTAGGCAAGTTAAAACATGGCGCGCATTAGGCAAGCCAGCGTTTACTGAGGGTTTGAGTAAGATAGAGGCTGATTCTGTCCGAGCTGTTAATGGCGCGATTATGCAGTTTGTGACTGAGAGTTCTTTCCGCCCCAGCCGATTCCAAAACCCTGCATGGGGTAATAACCCGTACATGAAGATTGCATTTCATTTGAAGCAATTCTTGTACGCTATAACGGACATATTGGTGATGGGTTTATTACGCCAGGCTAAACGTAGATTTTCTGATGCTAAAGGCGAAGGGATGCTGTCGGCTGGAGCGTATGCAATGGTGCCTATTGTTGTTGGCGGTGTAGCGATTGCGGGGCTGACAATGTTTGCTATGGAATTACGCGAGCTTTGGAAAGGGGTCGATAGAACTGAAAACATGGGCGACACTAAGTACGCAATGGAAGTGTTCTCTAAGTCAGGCACGTTGGGTGCATTTGAATTAGGCTACGGCGTTATGAATGCTGAGAGCTGGGATGATGGATTAAGCACACTTGTACCTACGTTTGGTTTTGGTCAAGGTGTTTATAACAGTGCTACGGGCAATGATTCAACCTTAGAGACAATACGGCGTGTAACGCCATTTTTCTCACAATATAAGAATTGGTGGCCTATATGAGTAGCTTTAGATGGTGAAATAGTAGCTCAACTATTACAATACAGGGGCATGGGGATGCTCATAGCAAAACTACTGTATTAATTAATTTTGGAGTTAGCAAACAATGTCTAAATTTTCTGATTACCTTGAGACAACAATTCTCAATTCAACATTAAAGGGTGTAGCATTCCCTTCAATTTCCACAGCATACCTTGCTGTATTTGTCGGTGATCCTACGGATACTTCCTCTGGCGGTACTGAAGGTGCATGGACTAACTATGCTCGACAGGCTATGTCGTTTGGTACTGTTTCTGGTGGAGCCGTTAATAGTGACGCTCAGATTCAGTTTCCTGCATTGGTCGGGTCTAACGTCACCATAAGCCACATCGGCATTTTCGATGCGGCAACCAGCGGCAACATGCTTTATCACACCAACTTGGCAACGTCCAAGACACTAACCGCTGACGATGTACTGTCGTTTG
>ERZ807291.2861-NODE-2861-length-25314-cov-9.375708_pt1 | contig 25314 bp, 16 predicted proteins | sample MGYA00521257_ERZ807291 | MGnify/ENA primary metagenome ERZ807291 (study PRJEB31413, sample SAMN03169783) | marine metagenome | biome: Marine; feature: Water; material: Subsurface seawater | place: North Sea | collected 2011-04-28 | depth 1 m m ... | reverse complement strand
AAAACATCTACAAGAAAATCAAAAACATCTACAAGAAAATCAAAAACATCTACAAGAAAATCAAAAACATCTACAATAAAATCAAAAACATCTATAATAAAATCAAAAACATCTACAAGAAAAAGAAAAACATCTACAAGAAAATCAAAAGTATTACCACTAAGAAAAAACTTATATTCTAAAACATCAAAAATATATTCCAATTTATTTAATAATAATAATCTTATTAAAAAAACACATAAATTATTATCTGTATTAAGAGAATAAAAATTGATTTATTATTATTCAATTTATAAAATAAGTATGATAAAAATTCAATTAATAATTATACATAATGATAATTCCGAAGATGAAACTCCACCAATAAGACCATCATTTAAAAAGAAAAAGAAATCAAAATAAATAATTTTTAATTATTTTTACATAATTTTTATTTATTTTATAACATCTATCTATATAATTTATATATCCAATATATATATCATCACCATTATATGGATATTTATTTTTAATATATATTAAATAATTGTTATTATATTTGCAATTGGTTATATAAATTTTATAAAAATAGGGAAATTCATTTGTTTTTTTTTTTAATTTTTTAAATTCATTTGTTAATTGTAATTCTAGTTTATTGATATCGCATGTCATTAATTATAATTATAATAATTAATAAAATCATTTTTTAAAATTTATTGTTATATTTTTGTCATTATTTATACTATCGTCATTAAAATTATATATAATAATTATTTAGAAATTATTAATAACAATATAACTTTATTTATTTTAAATATAATTATTTTATAGAAATATGTTAAATATACCAAAAGATAAAATATTATATGATAAAATTAAATTAAAAATATATAATAAAATACCAAAACATTCGGCATATAGAAGCGGACTTATTGTAAAAGAATATAAAAAACAATATTTAAAAAAATATAAAAATAAAGATTCATATTATGGTGTCAAAAAAGAAAAAAAAGGGTTATCTAGATGGTTTAAAGAAGACTGGAAAAATCAAAGAGGAGAAATAGGTTATAAAAATAAAAATGATGTATATAGACCAACTAAAAAAATAACATCAAAAACTCCTTTAACTTTTAAAGAATTAACAAAAAAAGAGATTAAACAGGCAAGAAAAGAAAAATCATCAAATGGTAGAATTTACAAATTTAGAAGAATATAAAAATGATAATTAATAGATATCAAATATAAAAAATGATACATATATATTAATATTATAAATTAATATATCAAATATGAATATAGATAATTCATTTGAAGTGTGGAATGATAGTCGTGGCAATCGTTGGATTAAAACGAATGTAGATAAAACTGAACAACATTTTCTAAATACTGTTAGAAAAAATTGGATTGAAGTGAGTGATGATGATATTTTAAAAGCAAAAAAAATTGTATTGAATGTATTTGGTGATAATGCTTTTGTTAAAGGAACGCCATATAGTGACTTTATTCATATGTTTAATTCTAAATATAATTATTTTGTACAAACAGATATTAATAAAGAACCAATTCTATTAAAATATGAAGGAGAATGTGATATGTATATAAATAATGGTGTAAAATTTGAAGAAATGCAGATGTTTATTTAAAAAATGATTGTTTATATAATTTATATATATTAGTATAATGAGTTGTATTAACTTATCGAAACATTTCAAATATTATGAAAAATTAGATGATGATTTGAAAAATATTGTATTATCAAAAATTAGAAATTCGCAAAACAAAGAGTTATTAAATGATATTGTTAGTTATAAAAAACAAAAAGATATTATATACAAAAAATATTTAGAAAATGGTTTTGAATATACAGACGATTATGGAGATGATTTTAATATATATGGATGGATTGAAAATGATTTATCTGGATATTATAATAATAATATTGCTTATATTGATAATATAACAGAACTTAATATAGATAAGTTATCAAGACAATATTGTTACAAAATAAAAAGTGCAATAAAAGGGAAAACAAATAGTATATTTAATTATCATTTGAATAATAAAATAGATGCAAAAAGTAAAATAAATAGATATATCGGAAATTTAACAATTGATGAAAGAAACGATTTTATAAGTAAAATTAATGAATAAGCAAATTCTATATTTATTTGGGAATATTCATTAAGAATAGTTTAATTTATTTTTTTAACTTTATTAACATTTTAATATTAGATTTATACGATGATATAAATTTATTATCAGTATATTGAATTTTTTTAACATAATTATTATGATATTTTTCTTTATCTGTTGGTGGATATTTTAGATACCATGAAATTAATGTATCTAAATTAATAACTTTTTCAAATTCAAATTTATATTTAAAAGTTATATATAAAATTGCTCTTGAAATAATACCTTTAGATTCATTTGATGGGATAAATAATTTTTTTTTATGATTCACATAATTATCATTTTCTAATGTAATCCAATTATTATTATTGATAACATCATTTATAATAGTAAAATATGTATTGTTTGGATAAATACGAAATTCTTCATAATCTGTAAATTTATAATTAGAACGAGCATTATTTAAATATTTTGTTGTTTTAAATAAATTATGCATATCTATTTTAGCGGAATCGGTCATATGAGATATAGGATAAATATGTTCTAAAGAATAAACTGCTTTTTTTAATTGAATATTATGTATATTTATTTTACTATAAATTAGTGGCATATTATTGTCAGATATTAAAGTATATTTAGGATTAATTAAATCTTTGTTATATTTTGATTTTAATATTATATTATTATTAATTCTTGAAATTTTATTATAAGAAAATAATAAAGAATTAATATGAATGTTACAATATAAAATAAAAAATAAAATAAAATACATTGATATTTTATTAAATAGGATATAAATATTTAAGTAATATTATATTATAATATAACTTAAATGTTAAATAATAAAAGAAAAACGACTGCAGATATATGTAATAACGAAAAAAGATGCAAGTTAGATAAAAAAAGAAAAAATTATTTTGAATTAGTAAATGTATTAACAAAAAAATATAAAAACCACCATAAAAGTTATATATTCACTGATATTAATTTAATGATATTATATGGTTTATTATAAAATAATCAATATAATAATTATCAAAACTACTTAAATGTGTATCAATATCTTCTTTTTTTTCAGTAAATGAATATGGTAACATATATGTTATTATAAAATTAAACATATATATATATATATATATTATATTATTTTATTTATATGATAATAGAATGAGTGGTAATACAGATATAATAGGACAAGGATTTATTCAATTTGGAACAAATTTAACTAATCAAATTGGTATGCTTGGAGAACAAATAACAAGTTATAGTAAAGGACATCTTATCACACCAGAAAATGAAAATAAAGTAGTTGAACAAAATGCGAATACAAAAAAAAAATCGCGTCCAAAAGTATCGAGTCCAAAAACATCGAGTCCAGAAACATCGAGTAAAAAAACACCGAGTAAAAAAACACCGAGTCCAGAAAGTAAAGGAGAAACATTAAAACAAGATATAGAAAACAAAAAAACTGGAAAACCAAAAAAAAAAAGTTTTTTAAAGTCAACTTTTTTAAATAACTTAAGAAGTATGCTTAAATTTAAAAAAAAACCTTCACCCTCAAAACCTTCTCCATACCCAAAACCTTCTCCATCACAAATACCTATTGTATCACAAATACCTTCTCCATCACCAAGACCTTCTGCATCGCGACGAAGTACCACTTTACAAGGAAGTACAGAATTTTTTAACAGTATTAAGAATGAAATTAATACACTTTTTTATGAAATAGTTGAACTAATTCTACGAGAAACAATATCAATAAAAAGAAATGAAAAACCAGTTAAAACAAACTTACAACAAAAATTACAATTTTTAATAAATTACAATAAATTTATTACAAATTTACAGATTTTTGAAGTAAAAAAAAAAAATTTAGAAGCAACACTAAGCGAATTAAGTACAATAGTGAAAAAAAACTGTGAAGGGTCAATTGCTTCATTTGGTTGCAATGCAACGGCTTCAATAAACGGAATATCAAACATATATAAATTTTTTAAAGACAGTAATTATATTACAGATGATAAGGTTAATAAATTTATTGAGATTGCAATACCAATTATCAATAAATTTATTAATTCAGAATCTGTATATGAAGAATTACGACAATTTAGCGACAAATATGAAACGATAAAGAATAATTATAAACTTTATAATTCAAGTATTGGTGGAAGAAAAAAAAAAGAAAGCAAAAAGAAAACAACTAAAAAAAATGGTGACAAAAAGAAAACAACTAAAAAAAATGGTGACAAAAAGAAAACAACTAAAAAAAAAGAAAGCAAAAAGAAAACAACTAAAAAAAATGGTGACAAAAAGAAAACAACTAAAAAAAATGGTGATAAAAAGAAAACAACTAAAAAAAAAGAAAGCAAAAAGAAAACAACTAAAAAAAATTGGTGACAAAAATTAATCTTCAATTGTCAAATTTTCATATATAATTAATTTTTCTTTTATTTCTTTTCTACATTGAGGACATTTATTAATTTGTTTAATACATAAATCACAATATAATCTATGACCACAAGGATATAACATACGAATATTTTGCAATGCAACTACTTCAAAACATATATTACATTCAACATAAATATTATTATCTAATATGATATATTTATCGTTATTTTTTTTTGTTAATGGAGAAACAACATCATCATTTCTAATTTTATAATTATAATTACAATAATTAAATATTAATCTAAAACAAGATAACATATTTATTGAATATAAAGATAATAAAATCATTTTTTTATAAATTAATCAACATCATCGTCTGGTGGAATATTAGTATTCATATCAGGCATTTGAGAAGGGTCACCTTGATTTTTATAAAGTTTCATCATAATAGGATTGGTTTTTTCTTGGATTTCTTTTTGTTTATTTTCATAAATTTCGGCATCAACATTATCATTTTCTTCTAACCATTTAAGACCCTCGTCAATAATTGGGTCTAATTCTTTTTTAATTTCTGCAATTTCTTCAGCATTTTCGGTATTACCACTGTTAACATTATTTTTTAGATTGTAAAGAAAATTTTCTAAACCATTTTTCTTTTCAATTTTATCTTTGAGGGCATCATCTTCACTTTTAAATTGTTCAGCCTTTTTAATCATATCGTCAATATCTTCTTTGCTTAACCTGCCCTTGTCGTTACTAATTGTAATTTTATTAGATTTACCTGTACTTTTATCTGCAGCAGAAATATTCATAATACCATTTGCATCAATATCAAATGATACTTCGATTTGTGGAACACCTCTTGGTGCTGGAGGAATACCATCAAGATGGAAATTACCTAACATATTATTATCTTTTGTCATACCTCTTTCACCTTCATAAATTTTAATATCAACACCTGGTTGATTATCAGCATATGTTGAAAAAATTTGTGATTTTTTAGTAGGAATAGTAGTATTTCTTTCAATAATTTTAGTCATAACACCCCCAGCAGTTTCAATACCAAGAGATAAAGGAGCAACATCTAGTAGAAGTAGTTCACTAGTTTTTTGATTGCCTTGTCCTGTTAGAATAGCGGCTTGTACAGCAGCTCCATATGCTACTGCTTCATCTGGATTAAGTGATTTATTTAGACTTTTACCACCGAAATATTCACTTAATAGTTCTTGTACTCTTGGAATTCTTGTTGTTCCTCCTACAAGAACAATTTCATCAATATCCGATTTTGACATTTTAGCATCATTAAGTAAACGATTAATGGGATCAATAGTTCTTTTGAAAATTGGATCAGAAAGTTGTTGAAATTTAGCCCTAGTTAGATTGTGTGTATAATCAACACCATCAATTAGAGAATCTACTTCAATTGAAGTAGTAGTACTTGATGATAAATTAATCTTTGCTTTTTCAGAAGCAATATTAAGACGCTTTAATGCTTTAGCATTTTGTTTAACATCTACTTTGTGTTTTTTCTTAATATCTTCGCATAAATAATCTACAATAATATTATCAACATCAGAACCACCAAGATGTGTGTCTCCACCGGTTGCTTTAACTTCAAAAATACCACCATCAAGTGTTAAAATAGATACATCATGTGTTCCACCGCCACAATCAAACACAATGATATTTGTTTCTTTATCATTATTATTTTTATCTAAACCGTATGCAATAGCCGCAGATGTTGGTTCATTAATAATTCGAAGTACTTCTAAACCTGCAATTACACCAGCATCTTTTGTTGCTTGTCTTTGTGCATCATTAAAATAAGCAGGTACAGTAATTACAACTTTTTTAAGTTCTTTTCCAATATAAGCTTCTGTAGTTTCTTTTAGTCTTTGAATAACCATTGCAGAAATTTGTTCTGCATGAAATTGAACATCTTCATTTTTGTGTTTAACATTGATTAGAGGTTTGTTATTTGCATCCTTCGTAACTTTAAAAGACCACAATTTTGAATCACTTGCAACAGTCGGATCATCAAATTTTCTTCCAATTAATCTTTTAGCATCATACACTGTGTTTTTTGGATTCATTGTAGATTGATTTTTAGCGGGTTCTCCAACTAATTTTTCATCATCTGTAAATCCGACATATGAAGGAATAATTCTTGAACCTGTTTGATGGTCTGGAATAATTTCTACTTTATCGTTAACCCAAATAGCAGCACAACTTGTGGTTGTTCCAATATCAAACCCCGCCGCAATTTCAATATCACTCATTTGATAATAATATATTATATAATCTTTAAATGTTTTTTATACTCTTGTTACTTTTTTTCTTTTATAATAAATTGTAAAAGACATTATTACTCTAAATACACCACTATCATTTGTAATTGGTACATCAACATGTTCTCCTAGTTCGTTTACTCTTGTTAATTTTACATTAAATCTTTTTAATTCAGGTAATATAGGATTTAAAATCATTGTATTTGTATCATTTGGACCACAACTTGTTCCGGTTAATTCGTGTTTATAAGATAATATGTAACAATATGGTGTTGTTAATAAATTTGTATGGATTGTTGGTTTATTAATATATATACTATCATAATATCCTAATGTATTAAATTCTTCTTTTTCAACTTTATAATTATATACTTTATTCATTGGATTTAATGAAGGACCACCTTCATTATATATATACTTTATTCTTTCAGCAAGTGTATCATTTGTATTTTTAATAACATTCCATGTATATTTATTGATTTTTAGATTATCTTTAGTATATCCAATATATGTTGGAACATAACGATATATAATACCATTAAGATTCTCATAATAATATGTTTCATGTTTTAAAAGGGTTTTATAATTAGATAAACCCATATCATTATATTCTTTTTTTGTAAAAGTAATTATATTATTTAAATCTTCGGTCGTAGTTGCTTGTTCAGAGCCGGCTTTTATTAGTAATAAAGTAATAAATGCTTTAAACTTATTTGCTAATGAATTACCCATGTCTGTGTTTTCTTTATACCAATACAAATTATTTGTATCACTTGAATCATAGTCTGTTGGAACTTCATCGACTTTAGTCCATATTAAACCAAAATTGTCATTATTTATATTTGATTCAATATCATCAAATGTTTTTACAGTAATTTTTTTTGAAATTGCATTTATACGCTGAATATCATTTAAATTAATATATAAATAATCACCAACATTAAATACATTTCTTTGAATTACATTTTGATCATTTGGGTTATCTGTTTTATCATTAAATATACTATTTTCAACATATGAACTTTCACCTGCGTTATATTCACCCGTGCCTTCGAGTATTGTTTGTGGATAATTTGCTTTGACAAATACCTCGGTTTTTAATGTTTTAATATAAATACAATTTTTGATATCATCGATAATATCCACATAAAATTCTGTATCACTTATAAAACTTGCATAATCACTATCTATGTGAATAGTTGTTTTTTCTAAAATATCATCCATATCTTATAATAATTATATAAATTAATTATTTATATAAGAACAAAAAATATTATTTATAATAATGATTAAAACTATTAATTTTTACAAAGACAATTTTGAAGCAATAATTTATAATATATCTTCTATATTTTTTATAATAACAAATTTATTTATTCCATTATACGCAGATGAAATTATATATTTTAATTCTAATATAATAGAAAAAATTACATTAAATTATAAAATAGATAATAATAAAAAAGAATTATTTTTAAATTTTACAGATAATTTAATTGAAAAAAATAAAGATATTATAACAAAAATAGAAAATGAAAGAATTAAAAATGAAAATATTGATAATTATACTTTAGATACCGACAATATAGATAATGAATATAGTGATAATGATTCTTGGGATAATGATTAAATTTTTAAAATAGATAATTTTTTGTCCCAATTTTTAACATATATATCATATTTAGATAATTCTTTACCATAACAATCAATTGATAATCTTTTGTTTAATTTTAGTTTATTTATCATATTTTCATATAAATTGATATATTGTTGTGTATCTTCTAAAACAGTATTATGTCTATATTCTAAATATTTAGCAATTAAATATGTTAAATAATAACTATACAAAAAACATAATATAGTATCTATACTACCAACAGTATATCCTTTTATTTTTTGTATTGAAAAACAATTATTTTTCACATTAATAATAGAAATTAAACTAACTCTTTTTTTTGTTGATATATCTTCTAGAACAACTCTATATCTAGTTTCTAATATATCAACACTACTTGTGGTATATGTTTTATCTTGTTTTAAAATTTGATATTTTTTTTTATCAATTGTGTTATTGATAATTTTAATAATATCATTACATGTTTTCTTATATTTTTTAGTTAATATAACTAATATATTTGAATAAGTATTAATTCTACAACAATTTTTATCGGTAATATTATTAATTAATTTTATAGCATAATTATCTATAATTGGACAATTGTTTTTTTTTATATATGATAATAATTTATTAATGCACTTATTCCATTCATTTGGTATCTTTAAATAAGTATTATAATTTATATTTAATTTACAATTACTTCGTAATTCATTAAAATTTTTTGTAAAATAAACCTTATCTAATATATTCGATCTATTATAAATTTTTTCCCATCTATAATATGAACCTTCTGGTCTTGCAAGTTCATAATGCATATTTCTTTTCATTAAATACAATGGAATTATATTAAAAGAATCGTCGTAATGGATTAATAAATTATTATGTTTTTCGTAATTATGAATTTTTATAAATATATCAAAAATTTTTTTATCTAATTGAGTAATATCTAATACATTTAAAGTTCCTACATATAATTTATAAGTATTTTCATGTTTTGCAAGTTTAACTTTTATTAAGTTATATTTAAGTTTTTTCATTTTTTTTGCTAATTGTATAGCATCGATTTTTGCAGAATACGAATAACAATCAAAATCTGCACTTGTATACTCTCTATATATTTTTTTATTTTTGGGCAAAATTAAATTAAGGGCATAACCTCCGTATAATATTAATTTTTTATTTTTTATAAATTTCTCAACAATTTCAAATATTTTTTTATTATCTATAAGTTGTTTTTTTAAATTATTTATTTCAATATTATTAACAATATTATTGATATTATTACTCATTCTTAATATTATTAATCATTAAAAATTATTTGTTGTATCTATAAAAAAATCATTATTTTTTTCAGTATCATTAAAAGTTCTAAATAACTCAATAATTGGATCAGTAAGTTTATCTTCCATTTCAAATCCTTCGATAATAAAGTTTCTATGTTTACTATTAAATTTTTCTCTCATATCTAGATAATTTTCGTATCTATTGTCTAAATAAAGGGGGTCATTATCTGTTTGATTATCAAATGCTTCATCTAAACCATCTTTATTAAAATTTAGACTATCAAAAGTAGGTGTGTCAGTATATGGTTTTTCAGTATTATCACTAGTTTGTTTGAACTTATCATATTTATTTCCTTCACTAAATTCATCTTTATTATCTAATTTATGATATTTATCGTATCTTAATATATCATTCGCTTTATCTTTTAAATCTTTAGTTGTAAAATATTTATCATATATCATTTCAATATTATTTTCATTAATATCTTTATTCATTCCAATATCATCTTTAAAAGCATTAAATTTACTATTAACATATAAAGCTCTTAACATATATTCATCATATTCTAATTTTAAATTATATATTGATGTAACTGGTTTTAATAAAAAATTAGGCATTTCTTCATTTAATTCTTTATAATAATTATCAGCAATTATATTGTGCAAATTATTCATTTCTGTATTATATACTAATAACCGATTTGTATCATTGGTTTGCATTGATATAATAGTTTTATATTCATCACTATTTATAATTATTCTTCTAATATCATTTATTGTAATATTATAATTCTTAATTTTAATTTTAAATTCATTTAGTTCTCTTGATGTCGGATGTCTATGTAATAATTCTTTGCATGTTCTTATTATTTTATATTCAATTTCATTATCAATTCCATAATTATCTCTATTAAATTCTGGGATATTGGTATGATAAGGTAAATAAGAATCACTAATGGGATCATTAAATTTTAATTTATTATTATTTTGTTTAGTTGTCATTATATTTTTTTCTCTTATCTCTAATTCATATATATTTTTTTTAAATTCTTTACGTTCAGTAATTATTTTTTCTTTTTCAAGTTTATTTTGTTTAATTCTATTTTTAAATTTTAATTTTGTAAGGGATAATTCTTTCTTATATTCTTTATCTAAATCTCTATCTATTATTGAATAATAATTTACAATATCATCACCTGTATTTTCTTCAAAATTTTCTGATTCTTCATCATCTTTTTTATTTTTACTAGTTACTAATATAACAATTCCCGGACTACCTCTTGATGATATGTTTTTAAATTTTTTTGATAAATCTGTTGTATTTGTTATTACAATGCTACCATCCGCGCCCTTACCTACTATATTAATATTTTTATTAATATAATTTCCATATTTATTTGTAAAATCTTCCTCATTTTCATCATTTAATTCTCCATAATATCCACCATTACCTCCAATACTAACTATATAATTATCATCATATTCATATATTTCATCTATTTTACTACCAACTCCTCCGTATCCAATGTTTTTACTTGTTGGAGTTAAACCCTCGTATATTTGCTCTATATTATCATATGTATTATATCTTTCTAAATTAAATCCAGAACCACCACCACCACCTCCATATAACTTATTATTTAAAAAGAATGAAGACCCCCCATTTCCACTTATACCATTACCCAATCCTCCAATACCATTTTTTTTACCAGCACCACCACCACCCCCACTTGAAAATTTTGCATCTCCTATTATACCAAATATTGGTGTATTTGTATGAGTTGTATTAAATCCCCCACCACCACCACCACCAGCAACTATTATTCTATCGAATTTAGTATCATTGTTTTTTTCTATAGATGAATTAAAACCTTGTTTACCATTACTATTACTTTCAATTACACCTGAAATACCACCCGAACCTACTGTTATATCATATATACCTTTTGTAAATTTAATATTATTAAAATATTTCGCATCACCAGCACCCCCACCACCACCACCATATCCTCCTCCTCCACCACCACCAACAATTAGAAGATCAACATATTTATCTTCCTCAAAATTAATTTTATATATTTTTCTATCTGATGTATTATCTCCATTAAATATTAATTTATTACTATCGTCTATACCACTAATAAATTTAGTTTTATTAAATTTACTATATTCTGAATTAAAATTATCTATTTTATACCATTTATTTCCTCTAAAAATAAATATAGATTTATTATTAGATATAATTATTGAATTTTCATGAGAAGAGTTTTGTTTTTTATGTATACCAATATAATCAATATATTTTATTTGTTCTTTAGGATAGTCTAATTTTTTAATTTCTTTATCATACATATTTAAATTATTATCAAATGTTATTACATTGATTTGATTATCAGTACTAACAATATATAAATCATAATATGTTGATTTATCTTCCTCATTTAATAAAATATAATTATAATCTAAATCAAATAATTTTATTGTTTCATCACTTTTGTAATTATATATTTCATTTACTGAATGTGTTACATTAATTTTATCACTATTTAATAATTTTTTTTGAACTATTACTTTTTTCGGTTGTAATGAATAACTATTTATTAATGTATTATTAGAAATAATATTTGTATTATTTAAATCAATTATAATTATATCTTTTTTATTTTTTAATATTCCAATTAAAAAAGACTTATTATTTAATAAATTTGTATAATATTTTAAATCAATTATATAAGTATTATTAATTTGTGTTAAATCATAATAAAATTCATTACCTACAGTTCTATTAAATGCAATAACTTCGTAATTTTCTAATTGTAATTCAGTATAATTTTTAATTAAAACTATATAATTTTCATTATTTTTATCATTAATAATTTTTTGTATTTTTCTATGTTTTATAAAATTTTCATTTGTATTTTCAAATAAATAATATTTCAATAAATTTGATTTAAAAACAAATTCTTGCTCTATATTTACATCAAAATTGTCATTACCATTAGATAATATAATATATTGTATTGTAGTTTCAGAACGGTATATTTTATTATCCAATCTTGATATATTATCTTTACCAAAAGTTGTAAATATTATTTTATTTGGTATTTCTTTTCCGTTTTCAAATGTTGTTTCAATTATAATATTATCAATAGTATATTTATCTATATTTAATTTATCTATATTTTCTTTATCAATTTCACAATATTCTGAATAGTTATTTATTAATTCATTTGTTGTATCATAATTTTCATCAAAATTTAACTTATTCCAATTATTTGATTTATTATTAGTATAATATATAGATGTAATCCCTGATATTTTTGATTTAGTTGCTATAAAACCATAATTATAATCATTTGTATAACTAATTGCAGTAATATCAATATCTTGTAATAAATTTATTCTACTTTTTGATAAACCACCATTTGTTTCTAGTATAAATATGTCATTGTTATTTGTAATATAATATATTGATTTATTATTATTAATTAAAGAATAATTAATATCAATAATTTTAATATCACAATTATTATCATTACATTTTAAATTATGTAATTCGTTTTTAATATCTACTATATTGAAAGTATTATCAACCAATTGAGAAAAATTTTCTTTTTTTTTATTAAATATCATATAAGAAATTATTCCAATTATTAATATAATTAGTAATATATTAATATATTTCATACTTAATATATTAATAGAAATTATATGAAAAAAATATGCATTATAGGAAATAATTTAATAAGTTTATATAATGCACTCAAATACAATGAAACTAATATAGAAATTCATATTTATGAAAAAAAAAAACAAACGGAATATATAATTACAAATGATAATTATGTATATAGTTTATTTAATGATAATCATAAATCATATATTAATCTATTAATAAAATTTAATATTCTATATCATAAAATTGATATAGAATATAACGAAAAATTATATAATATTATTAATAATGTTATTGAAAAAAGTAAATTAATTCCAAATAATATATCTAATTCATATTCATTTATAGAATTATGTAATAAATTTTTATCTTATAATGATTTCGAATATATTAATAATACAGCTAATAATAATAATATATTAAATTATATAAATGGTAATGATTTTATGAATATTATTAAATTTGATTTAAATAAAAAACTAAAATATTATTATGTTAAAGAAATAGATATAAATGAATTAATTAATAAAATTTTGTTTGAATTAAAAAAAAATAAAAATATAAAGTTTTTCTATAATTATAAAATAAATAAAGTAAATTATAATAATGATAATTATTTCATAATAAATAACAATATTAATTATAGATATAACTATATAATATCGACAATTTCAAAAAAAAATTTAATAGCATTAAATATATGGAATCAAAATCAAATTAGGGATTTAAATTCTGTTTTAAATATTAATATGTATAATCTAAAAGAACTTATTGATATTTTAATTAAATTAGATAATTCTGTAATTATTAATAATAATGAATATTATACGAAAGAATTATTACTAAATAATTTACAATTTATATATCCACAATTAAAAAATAAAAATAAAAAAATTTCGATTTGGAAAACATATGAAAATATAATTGATAATAATAATATTCATGGTAAAATAATGTTTAGAGAAAAAATAAAATTTTTATATAATAATAAATTTTATTTATGTAATTTATGTTATTCTAATAGTAATATATTTATTAATTATGCATTAGATAATATTGATAAAACAAATTTTATAAAAAAAAAAATGATAAAGTCATAGTATATATATTTAATATGATATATGATAATTTACCAGATGATATAATTGATTATATTTATAGTAAAATACTTTTTAAAAAAAATAAAGACTTTTGTTTAGAAATTAAAATTCACTATTATATAATAAATAAGGTTTTAAAAAGTAAAAAAATAAAAGATATATATACCTCTTTAATTATTTATCAAAAAAAATATATTACATTTGATGAAATTTATGCATTATCAAATTTAGTTTATAAATATGACGATAATTTAATTAAACTATTTTTTTTTAACATATTAAAAAAATTAAATATAAATTCAAAAATTGAATTCTTATTTTATATTAATGATTATACTATTAATTCTAAAATATGTAATGAATATTATATCAGAAATAAAATTATTTGTATTATTAATAATTTTATTCATAAATAATGTTATACTTATATAGAATTATCTATATAATGAGTTGCAAAATTGAAGATATTTCTACAGATATGTGTAATAAAATTTGTAATGATAATATATCAGCATCTAATACTGTTCAATTATCTAGTTGTAAAACTAGATGCGAAGAAAAAATTATTGACGAATTGAATCCATTAGATATTACAAACAATTTCATCTTTTTAAAAAGTGCTAATGTTGCCGAAGATGCTTTAGAAGTTGCAGGAGCACAATCTCAAGAACTATATGATAAAAAAAAAGAATTGATGAATGAGTTAATAACCAATATGGAAGCAGAAATACAGATACATGATGCCGATTGTGGAATTAGAATTGGTGTAAAATGGATAAAAATTATAGATGGGGATAAAAATAATGAATTTAAAGATGTTAATTACATTAACAAATTTAAAAAATATTCAGCATTTGGTTTAAAATGGAAAAATGTTGGTACTACTGAACCTGATAGTAAGTATATTAAATTACTAAAAGATACTACAATATCTGATGATTCATATGATTATTTACAAAATGCTTTGTTAAACGGTAAAAACGCCGATAATAATATAATATTAAATAAAAAAGAATTAATTGATAATAATTTATTACCAGATGATAGTAGTACAGATGACTTGAAAATATATCCTAATTCATATATTAAATTATTAGATAACACTTATTGTGTAGTTTATAGTTATCCTATTGATGAGAATCTAGAATTTATTTTCAATAGTAGAGATGATGATATTGATTTAACATTAAATGAAGATTTTGAAAATGCTTTTTTTGATCTAACAATGGATGACTTTACAATGAATAATAGTGGTGATATATATATACCAACTATTGGATGTTCTGATTTTAACACTGTATCATGCAATGATATTGAAAATTTATTACATGAAAATGAAAATTGCATGGTTAATAATAAAGATAATGATTACATTAAACGAAAAGACACAATTCCATATTTATTTCACAATGATACTGGAACTAATTGTACTAATAAAGCTTTGAATTTTGATAACAAAAATGAATTATTTGATATCATTAATTTAATTTCAAATGATCAAACTATAAATCACGAATTAAACGAAATGATGGGAATATATGAACCGGATAGATATGATACTATAAAAAATAGAATTAATGAAATCTTAACAGATGCATATTCTCAATATTTTTCAACAAATGATTTTCTAAATTTATTTGATAATAATATACAATACTGGATTACTATTGATGATCCATTATTTACTGACCGTTCTTATTTTTACGATAAACCGAATACTAGTACTGGTAAACTAGAAAAAAAAGAAACTGGGTTTTATGATGTTAACGATAAAAAAACACCAACCAGTTATGATAAAATTGCTAAGATACTTTCTAATTATACGCCGGATTCTCCATCTAGCAATTATTTAATACAATTAACTGATACTGATGTTGAAATGATAAGAACTTTATTTAGAACGGAAAACAAAGAAATAGAAAACATATTAAAAGAACAGGATTATTTTATTATAAAAGATGATAACTATACCCTCCATAAAGTTATTTTATATGTTCCACTTTACGAACATATTGATAATAGAGAATCAATATATCATCATAGTCACTTAAATTCTTCTTGGTCTAGTAAAAGTGGTGTTGATTTCTATGAACATCTAAATAATGGCGAAAAAAAAATAGAAAACACTATAATTCCCAATTATGGTATAATTGGAAATGATGTGGGTTTTTATAATAATGTAATATTATCAGATGATTATATTACACAAAGTGAGTGCGATGCTATAATATTAAATGCCGAAAATACATCAAATACTATTTTTTTAATGGACAATATTGAAAATAGACATAATTTAGATGATTATAAATTAAATGATAATGATTTTACTGATTTAGATAATGAGTTTTATAATTATGAAACAAATATTACTAATTTAAATAACTGTCTTGAAAAATCTAAAACAATGATAAATTTAGATACTTATACAAAAACAAAAGAATATGATATTATAAATGATAATATTGGAACTAATGCTGAAATAAATAACAAATATAATATTTATTTATCCAAAGTTAATAAATACGAGGGGCGTGAAACTCCTTGTAAATTGTTATCAGAATTTAATAATATAAACACTTGTGGTACACAAAATGAAGGACAATCAATTCAAATGTGTTTATCTAATGATTTAGTATCAGATATAGAATATGAACAAAAATTACACCAAAAAAAAGAGTATCTCGAAACATATATATTTGATACACAAAAAAATTATTATGTTGGAAAAAATACAATAATTGATGAACCTTATAATTGGCGGATTACAACTGAGTATCCAGATATTGGATTAGAATTAGTTAATGATAATTTAACTACTTTACTCGATAATAAATTTAACGACGCAAGTAATATAATAACTTTAACATCTGATGACTTATTATCAATTCAAATTGATTCAAATATTGATAATAATACATATGTTACTTCATCTGTTTCAGGTCGTTATTATATTGTAAATTTAGAACAAGAAATTTGTAATCAACCAGATGATTATGAATTGCAAAATAGTGATAGTATATGTGGTGGAAATAAATATTGTGCTTATGAAAATGAATATAATAATAGTATTAGTGAAATAAGTCATTATGATGATAATTTATGTAAAGACAAGTATGATTATTTAGATGATTGTTATAATCAAGAACCTGCTCTTTCTATGGGACAAAAAATTGATTATAGTGTGTGCAAAGATGATACTCCATCCTCACCACGAATTATTGATTGCCCCCAAACAGAAGATCCAGAATGCCCATCTGATTCATATATAACTTATAAAATAGAAAATAGTATATATACTTGTGAAAAAGAGTGTGGTAGTTGCGTATCTAATACTACTTTAAATAGTGATTACAGTAAATGTCATGCTAATATTGGATATTATTATGACTATAATGAATTAGAAACAACAACTCAACAACAAGCAAATAAATGTGATGATGGTTATTTTATTGATTTTACTGGTGCGCTATCCAAATCAGAATGTAAAGAATGTATTCAAGGATGTGATGATTATCATTATGAAACTGTTAGTTGTACATTTTCTACTAATAGAGTATGTACACCATTACCTAATAATTCAACTAAAAATCAAAATGGTTTCGTTTGCGACGAAAACTATTTTAAAAGCGGTGACCAATGTGTTGCGTGTCCAAATGAAACTACATCAGAACAAGGAAGTGAATCTGTTTCACGATGTATAGCAAATGATGGTCATTATTTTGATTATAAAACATCGCCTATACCAACTGTTGCACCACAATGCGATGAAGGAACATATTGTGCTAGTGGTGCAATTAGTGAAACAGAATGTCCTAATAATACTACTTCTCCTGCTGGATCCAGCGATATATCACAATGTTATGCTCTTCCTGGATTTTATACAGTAGATAATGAAGCACAATCTTGTTTAGCAGGTCATTATTGTCCAGGTGGTTCTACTATACCAATTCCTTGTCCTGCAAATACTTATAATAGTTTACCTCAAAAAACTGATGTCAGTGATTGTAATCCGTGTGAATATGAAACTACATCAGAACAAGGAAGTGAAGTGTGTACTGCATGCCCAGAATTAAGCTATAGTGTTGGTAAAAACTTCCCTAATTATTATAACTATCAAATATCTGGGTGTAACGAAATGATGTATGAATGTCCTGCTATTGAGAGCAGTGAATCAACTACACATTGCCCAGATACTAGTGATGGTTCAAAACAATTTTATGGATATACAGGTAGTATTGAAAGGGATCCGCAAACTAACAAACCATTATTAGTTCTAGTTGATAGTGGAACGACAGAAACTCAAGAAGAAATAACAGAAAAATTAAGTAATAAAACTGTTTATCAAAACTATACATACAATATAGGTGAAGAAGTTGAATTTAATTGTGAAAAATCATGCGTAACTTGTAATTCAAATCAAAGATATATTAACACATTAAATTCATGCATGGATTGTGGTGATTATAAAGTTACTAATAGTAATGGAACTGAATGTATTACGTGTACTGAAAAAGAGAGAAATAGTGTTTATGATGAAAATAATAAAAACTGTAAAAAATGCGAGGCTCATTATATAGCAAACTCAGAAACACGTTCATGTGATAAACCTGAACCTGGTTACATAGTAAAATGTGGTAACAGTGCATGCACAGATGCAACACTCGATGAAGATAGGACTCAAGAGCTGGTTAGAAACAATAGTATAGTATTAGGGCAAATAAATAAAGTAGCATGGGATGAAAATATAAAATCAATTATATTTGACTACGAAACTGATAATATAAATCTTAATATAGATGAAATAGTTATAAGTTTTAAAAATAATTCTTCGACTTATCAATTACCTTTAATTAAAAAACAAACTGTTGCGGATAATAAATATTATAGTGATATATCAAAAAATATTATAATATTTGAAAATACCACACTTAATGAAGATGTTCGTTTTATTAAATTTATGGAGGGTATTTATATTGATAGTAGTATATCATCCAGAAATTTACCTGATAAATTAATTTTACAAACAAAAAATGATTCATACTATTTACTTACACATAGAATGAAAAACGATATAACACATAGATATTCTGAAGGAACTGGGCCTTCTTATTTTATATTTCATATGGACTTAAATATAACTAATGAAGAATATCTATGTCCTGATAATACTTATGTCAGTGAAGAATATGGCGTCAACATGAATATTTGTAAATTTTATGATGTAGGATATTATAGAGATGTAGATACTAATTCATCAAAAAACAAGCAAACAAACTGTTTTAAAGATTTTACTGAAGAGAATAAAGCAAAAATTGATATAACTGAATCTATATTGGGTGCTGAATCAGGTGAAGAACGTGCAGGTTGTATATACAAATGTAAAACAGAAGGTCATTATTATAATGAAGGTACTCCCGGAGAGGCAGATAATAGATGCGAACAATGTCCAATTGGATATAAATGTGACGACTTTCAAAATAGAACTGCGTGTAATGGTACTAATGAATATCAAAATGAAACTAGACAAACTGTATGTAAAACAATTCCTGACGGCGGAAGTGCTATTTTAGATGATGAAGGAAAAGCAAATATTGGTTTTAGCGTTCCAGCAGGTAAAAAATATAGTTCTGTTTCTAATACTATTACTCATTGTTCTGTAGATACTTATAAAAATATGACATCTGATATAAATTACCAAGATATCGAGAGAGATATTGAATGCATATCCTGTCCAGAAAATACTACTACTAAAGGGCAAGAAGGTAGTACAGAATTGGCACAATGTATTCCAAATTTTGGTTATACTTTAGATATTTCCAATCGTGAAGTCACGACATTAGAAGGATATGATGAAACTTCAACTGGTTCTATACAATGTGCATCGGGTTATTATTTAGGGGATTTTGATGGTGCTTGTAATACAAATCCTAATGAATGTACTCAATGTGAAGGTGATAACGATAAAGCTTGTATTGAATGTCCAACTGGTTATAACTGTGCTGGAGGATCAGTTGATTGTAAAATAGATCCTGCAATTCCTATCATTAAAGATGGAAATATTGATACAGACCCTTTAGACGGAAATCATATTTACACTATAGATTCGTGTTGGCCCGGAATGAAATTAATCAATGGAGGAGAATGTCAGCCTTGTGATTATACAAGTGGTGGTTCAGAAACAGGCCAGTATTGTTTTGATGGTACTCCAATAGACCATATAAGTGCTTCTACTGATGATATAAAATTAAAAAATAACGATAATTTTACCCCAGCTATTTACATTACTGCTGCAGATAATGAAAACTATAATATTAATAGTATAGCACAAAATAGTGAAGATCATAATGATATTGTTTTTACTTTTAAAAATAATTATATACCTGCTTATATTGATGCTTATTTAGAGGAGGATATTGAATCCTTGAAAGATACTGGTCTTCCATTATATCTATATGAACATGCTTCTGGTGAAAGAATTGGAGATGAAATATTAAATGCAAAAAATGTAACACAAGAGGTAGGAGTATCTATACGTAATAATACAATTAATTTATTAAATGAAGGATATATTAGTAATATAGATGCTTCTAATTATAATATTATTAGAAATAAAATTCGAAGTAATAACTTAAAATTTACAGGTATCGAAAAAAATCAATTAATTGATATCATTAAACAATATAAAAAAGATAAATATGGTGAAATCATTGATGAAGATATGAATTTGAGTTATGTATATGATTTACAATATTACGATGGTACACAAAATAAAATATATACATATGTATATAGAATATTACCATATCCTTCTCAATGTCCAGAAGGTTATGAAACTACAACAGGATTAATAGATAGTTGTCAGCTATGTCCACAAGGGACTTATAAAGCTGATAGTTCGGCAACACAATGTTTATCAGCAACTGGCAATAATTATGTTGGTGTACATGACCTAATTCCATCAAATTCTGCAACTGGTTTAGGTGGTATAAAAGTATCTACTATACCACCTAGTGACGGATTTGAAATGTTAACAACTTCTGGTGGTAATTATGGTTATAAACTAAGAGCTGGTTATGGATATACTGCTGCAAAAGGAGGAGTTCCATTTGATAATTCAGAATGCGGAAAGACAAGTTTTAATAATGAACAAATTTTAATTAATAATACTGAAGATAATACAAGTGAGGATTATTTATGTACTTCTTGTCCTCCCGTCGCTTCTCTCGATGACAATGAACAGATTGGGTTAGTGAGACTTGAAACCGATTCACTAACTGCAACAACCTCTCGTGCATGTGTTATTAAAGTATGTGATACTAATTATACGAATATTGATGGCGATAACACGAATTTCTGTGAATTAGAAACATGTCTCGCTGGTCATTATTTCAATGGAATTAGTAATAGTTGTGAGATATGTCCTGTAGGGCATTATTGTGATGGAGGCCCCGCCCGGTCTGATGGCGCAAGTAAAGTAGAATGTCCTGTAGATACATATAATGATATTACTGGTATATCACTAGAAACAGATTGTCAAGTATGTCCTTTAAATACATCTACAAATACATTGTTAGGACAAACAACACTTGGAAATTGTTTTGCTAATCCTGGATATTTTTTTGATTCTAATGATCAATCATACAGTGATGCTATAGCATGTCCAGCCGGTACATATAATCCTATCCCGAATACTACTTCAGTCGATAGTTGTATTAAATGTCCGCAAGACACATATTCTTCTAATACAGCAAATAAATTAATGTCTGATTGTTTAGATTGTCCAGATAATTCATCAACACGATACGGTAACGATGGTAATATAAAAACATTGGAAGAAACGAAAGGTAAAACCAGACTAAATGATTGTAAACCTTTAAAAATGTATGAAAGAAATCCTTCAAATACAACTAATGATCCTTCGAATGAAATAATATTAAAACCCGGGCATGCTAATAGTGAGACGGGATACAGCTGCAATGGTGGCTACTATTTTAATAATGTCTCCAGAGAGTGTGAATTATGTCCCACTGGGCATTATTGTCCAGGAGGTCCCGCAGAGTCTGTTAGTGCAATTAAAGAAGTGTGTCCTGATTTTTCAACAAGTACTGCTGGACGTTCCAGAATTGATGAGTGTTCTGCAATGTCTGGTTATGAAAAAGTTGGAAATGATTTTGTAGCAAAGGACGGGGTTAAAACAGACGCTAGTGGTGTTGTAGTATTTAAAGAGGGTTCAACATTGGTACAGTGCGAACCAGGATATGAAGGGAAGACATATTTTGATCTAGAGTGTCAACCGTGTGTTGATCGTTCTACTTTTAGTACAGATGGCGATGGATGTTCTCCATGCGGTACTTCTAGTGATACCGAATTAGTAATAAGACAATGTGATACTAAGAACAATATTAAAAAAATAAATAAAAGTATTCTTCGAATACATTCAATCGAAACTGATAATATTGTAACGGCTTTAGAGAACTCTAATACAATAACTGCGCAACAACTTTATGATACTTATATTAACCAACAAACGGGTACTGACCCTAATTATAGCTATTTACTACCTAATCCTTCTAAATTATACTTTATTAAACTTCCTATAACTTATTCCAACTTACCAGTAGTCTATGACGACGCAACAGCTAATATACATTCTAATGTGATAGATTCTGATATAATTGATAATGTTATTGACAGTAGTACAAGTAGTTATGACAAAATTATTGAGTTTATTGATACAATTACTTCTGCGACATATATACTTGATTTATGCTACTTTTGGAATAATGGAGAAAATTGGGAAGTATTTTTATTATTACCAAAATGTGGTTGTATTCCAGGGACTTATGGTGATAATTGTGATTCATGTCAAATAGACACGGGAACGAGTCGTCAAACATTTCAACCCGGTTATAATCAAGAGGAATGTATACATGTACCCACAAATATTCAGAACGGTTCGTATACTATTATTCAAGACCCATCAAGTATTTATAATATTGGCGTTGAACTTAATGCGGGATGGGCAATGGATTCATCCGGTATATCATATGTATGTGCCGAAGATACATATAATGCTTCAACTACAGACATTACACAAGACATTGTTATTGGTCCGTATACTGAAATAAATTGTGTTGATTGTCCCACTGGTAGTGGGACTCAAGACAGAGACCAGGTTACTGGAGCTACAACCATTTCAGATTGTACTGTTAAATTTGGTTATACGGAGACGTCTCCAGCTACAACACCAGCTACTTACGAATATGGCACAGGATATGATGATGTTGACGCAGATGACACCATTGATTGTAAAGCTGGTTATTATTTCAATGGTACTAGTTGTGTGGAATGTCCCACTGGGCATTATTGTACGGGTGGTATTGCAAAATCTGGTATTGCTGGTAGGGCCGAGCAAACACCATGTCCTATTGGAACATATAATAGCAATGTACGTAGCATCAATGAGAATGATTGTAATCTTATTAACAAGGATACTTATGGTCGTGGATTTTATGGGACGGAGGAGGGAATCGACAATTCAACGCATACTAGTTTCGTGCAATGTCCGGAGAATACTAGAATAAATAAGCAAGCAACTACCCGAACAACTGATGATTGTATTGCAGAAAATGGATGGGAGAAAACACCCACGTCGTCTGGGAATGATGCTTATGCGGTAACTTTAAAAAGTCGATATTATATAGATCAAACTACACAACAGCCTGTGTGTCTTCCGGGTACTGTATCATCTTCAGGTGAATGTATAGATTATTCTGGAGATCTAAGTTATCATTATGATGAGTTACAACGTGGCTTAAATGCAGATAATTATTATTTATCTGGGAAAAGTAATATTCCAGAATTGTGTACTTTAAAACCAGAGCCCTCGGCAGGAGCACCAAATAGCAATCACGATTTATCAAAATGCGATGCTTATAAAGATGCATATGTGGTTGATATGTCTTCTGCAAATGTGGTTCATGTCTCCGACGAATACATAAAATGTGTTACTGGATACGAATTAATTGAGTATGAGTTTCTAGATACATTTAATGATGATCCTTCTATAAGTGACCCTGAGAAAGCGAAAATTGATAATGCGAATGAGTTTTACTTATATGAATATGGCAGTATTTATATGAATGATATGTCTTCTGCATCTGTATTTTGGACAGTTTCTGACAATTATCATTTAAATACAGACCCCAATGTAGTAAGTATATTGAAGAATGCTGTTGAGGTTGACTTCAAAGTTACAGCAGGTAACAGAATAACGGCTAATGATTTAGGATATATACAAGCGATAATTAAATCATATAAAAAAATACGAGAAAACCTCACTGATATGCAAAAAGTGGGTTATATGTTAATGTTTTATAATGATGTAAATGTATATAATAGTAGTGGTCCAGTAACAATAAGATATATATACAAAATATTAAATGGATGTGGTCAATGTTCATCTGGTTATACAAGCGATGGTTATTCATGTTATTTAAATGAATGTCAATCGGGGGAATTTTATAATGGAACTAGTTGTCAGGACTGTCCTGTTGGATACTATTGTCCAGCAGGACAAACTCAAATTAGTGAGGAGGCTTCGGGAAATTGGCTACCTGCTAGAACCCAATGTGCAATCAAAACATACAAATCAACTGTTGGTGCAGGCGATTGCATAAGTTGCCCATCTAATACTACTTCTCCTGTTGCAAGTACTAATGCGAATGATTGTGTCCCAGATGCTGGATATTATGGTGCAGCGGGCGGTACAGCAACTGCGTGTGGGAATGGAACATACAAATCAACTGTTGGTGCAGGCGATTGCATAAGTTGCCCATCTAATACT